>Ga0209304_1000002_pt1 | contig 282657 bp, 256 predicted proteins | sample COGITO_mtgs_1004_4_FD_184789 | JGI IMG/M metagenome (GOLD analysis project Ga0209304, IMG submission 184789) | Pelagic marine microbial communities from North Sea - COGITO_mtgs_100423 (SPAdes) (version 2) | ecosystem: Environmental > Aquatic > Marine > Epipelagic ...
CAGTAAAAAAGTAAGTGTTTGGAAATTTGAGCGCTGGATGATCCATGTGGTTTTAGTCTTTATTAGCATAACTACTATTGCTGTGCTCTGGTCTTTTCTGTCCTCAAATAAATCGATGAGTATCATTAGTAGAGAACAGTTTGTTGGAGGGGTCGTTGTCTTTATTTTAATTTTAATGGGGGTACTATTCTTTTGGAAAAAAGACGGCCTTAATAAAGACGCAAAATACACTTTGTTGAGCCTTGGCATAATTTTAATAGCTGTATTGAGTATTCAAGCTTTTTCTGGCGAGAAAAATATTTTATTCATTAATAGTTATACACTACAAAAATGGTACGGATTTGGAATAGGCGCGGCTTTTTCTGGTGTTTTAGGGGTTGGTTTTTATCCGATTCTAGGCAGTAGAGTTTGGTGTCGTTTTGGTTGCCCAATGGCAGCAATACTCGGACTTCAACAACGCTTACTATCGCGATTCAGAATCACGACAAATGGTGGGCAATGTATTTCCTGTGGAAATTGTTCAACCTATTGTGAAATGGGAATTGATGTAAGAGCCTATGCACAACGCGGAGAAAATATTGTTCGTTCTTCCTGTGTGGGTTGTGGTGTTTGTTCTGCAGTTTGTCCAAGAGGAGTGCTAAAATTGGAAAATGGCCCTTTAGAAAACAGAATTAATTCTGAAAACTATCCTTTAGGAAATACTCTTAAATAAACCGTAATTGGGAGTATAATACATTTCTCCTAATAAGGGTTTAAGTATCTTTGAAAAATGAATAAAATTGCAGTCATTATACCTGCTTTCAATGAAGCGCTATCTATTGGTTATGTAATCGAAGCAGTACCGAAGCAAGTTCATGAAATAATTATAGTTGATAACAATTCCACCGATATCACTAAGGACATTGCAAAAGATAAAGGAGCTACAGTTCTTTTCGAGCCTAAAAAAGGCTACGGCCATGCTTGTCTTAAAGGAATTGATTATTTAGCCAAAGATCCCCCTGATATTGTGGTTTTCTTAGATGGCGATTATTCTGATTTTCCAGAAGATTTGGTTTCTATTATTGCCCCAATCGTAAATAAAGACGCCCGTTTTGTAATTGGAAATCGTGCTAAAAATCTTAGAGAAAAAGGTTCATTGACCCCGCAACAAATATTTGGAAATGCATTAGCATGCTTCTTGATGCGAATTTTATACAAAGGTACTTTTACAGATCTTGGTCCTTTTAGAGCAATTGGATGGGAAGATTTACTGTTATTAGAAATGCAAGATAAAACCTACGGTTGGACCATTGAAATGCAACTAAAAGTACTACGCAAAAAAATTCCATATATTGAAATTCCCGTACGTTATCGAAAAAGAATAGGTGTATCTAAAGTCTCAGGCACCATAACAGGCACACTAATGGCGGGGTATAAAATTTTAACCTGGATTGGTAAATTTTACTTTTCAAAATGGAAATAAATTTGGAGTTTATTATACGCTATTTTTCCTACAGCATCATGGGCGTTTACCTCATTTGCTTGTTACTCATTTTTATCTATAGCCTCACACAGCTAAACATGTTACGCTATTTTCTGCGTTTTGAAAAAAAGAAAGAAAAAAATCTTGTGATAATGCCTCCTTTACCAACAGAGCTTCCTAACGTTACCATCCAACTTCCACTCTACAATGAATTATACGTTGTAGAACGTCTTCTAGAATGTATATCAAAAATAGAATATCCCAAAAATAAACTTCAAATTCAAGTGCTAGATGACTCTACAGATGAATCGCTAGCGCTCACCGAATCTTTGGTTTTAAAACACCAAAAAAATAACATCCCAATTGAACACATTACCCGAATAGATAGGAACGGTTTTAAAGCTGGCGCTTTAAAATACGGACTAGAAAGTGCCACGGGTGATTTTATTGCCATTTTTGATGCTGATTTTTTACCTCAGACAGATTGGCTATTAAAAACGATTCCACATTTTCAAAATCCAGAAATAGGAGTAGTACAAACTCGTTGGGGACATTTGAACAGAAACTATTCCGTACTCACAGAAATTCAAGCATTTGCATTAGACGCACATTTTCTTCTAGAGCAAGTAGGGAGAAATCAACAAAATCATTTCATTAACTTTAATGGCACCGCTGGTATTTGGAGAAAGGAGTGCATTTTTGATGCTGGAAATTGGGAGGGGGATACCCTGACCGAAGATCTTGACTTAAGCTATAGAGCGCAACTCAAACAATGGAAATTTCACTATCTAGATGATGTGATTACGCCTGCTGAGCTCCCCGTTTCCTTGAGTGCGATAAGATCACAACAGTTCCGATGGAACAAGGGAGGAGCCGAAAATTTTAGAAAGATGATTGGACGTGTTGTCCGTTCAAAAAAAATTTCGCTTTCCACAAAATTTAATGCCCTTTTCCATTTATTGAACAGCAGTATGTTTTTAAATGTATTACTCGTGGCGGTCTTAAGTGTACCCCTATTATTTATTAAAGCCTATTATCCCAATTTGAGAATTTTATTTAATTTGAGTGGGCTTTTTATTTTAAGTACCCTTATTTTCTTTTCTTGTTATTGGTTTATTCATAAACGTATTTATGACGGTGGAATAAATTCATTCCTTGAATATATCAAGCGTTTTTTACTTTTTTACAGCCTTGTAATGGGGTTTGCACTTCACAACTCTATTGCGGTAATTGAAGGATATTTGGGTAAAAAAAGTCCCTTTGTACGCACCCCAAAATTCAATATCAAAAAGGACTCTAATTCAATTTCCACCAACAAATATTCCTTGAAAAACACTACGATTTACACCTTCATAGAATTACTATTTGCGTTGTATTTTCTCTTTGGGATGGTAAGCGCATTCTGGGTTTCTGCAGAAGGCGATTTTGGGTTGTTCCCTTTCCATTTATTATTATTCATAGGGTTCAGCAGCATCACTTATCATGGCTTAAAAAAAACAGTTTAAACGATGGAAAAGAAAAATAAGTTGATTCAAGTGGTCCTTTCACTGTTTATTTTTATTGGTTTTTTCATCATCGCAAACCATTTAAAAAGAACAGAAACAATCCCCTTACTACTTACCTATTCCAGTATATTTATATTGCTTTTTATAGGACTCAAAAATTCAAGTAGCCTAATTTCAATTTTCATTTTAGGCATTCTGATTAGAGGATTGTTCTTATTCTATATACCGGAGCTTTCCCAAGATTTTTATCGTTTCATTTGGGATGGAAACATTCAACTACTAGGAATTAATCCCTACCTGTATACCCCAGATCATTTGATTAAAATTCTTGGCTTTCCGAATGCCGAAATATTATATGAAGGAATGGGTTCACTGAGTACAGCAAACTTCTCTAACTACCCTCCCGTTAGTCAGTATTTATATAAAATCATGGGGTATTTAAATCGAGGTGATTTAATTGTTCCCGTTTTAAGCCTACGCATTATCTACTTTATTGGGGAAATTTTTGTGTTTTTTCTAGGGATCAAATTATTAAAAAAAGTGAACCTAAATCCTGAATATATGGGTTGGTATTTCCTCAATCCCTTGGTTATTATTGAAGGTGTTGGGAACTTACATGGAGAAGCGTTCATGCTATGTTTTACACTAGCTGCCATCTTGTTTTTTGCTAGTAAGAAGAGTATTTTAGGGGGGGTATTTATGTCCTTGGCGATAGGAGTCAAACTTCTACCCCTATTGATAATACCTATTTTCTTTCGTTATCTAGGGATTCGGAAATTTTTATCCTTTAGTTTTTCAATTTTATTTTTCTCGCTCCTTATTTGGGGTGTTTTTTTAGAAACAGAAATGATTTTAAACTATAAAAACACCATACAACTTTGGTTCAATAGGTTTGAGTTTAATGGGAGTATTTATAATATTATTCGTGCCATTGGCTATGAAGTTGAAGGGTATAATATTATTAGAAAGCTTGGTAAAATAACGCCTTTTATAACCATAGGATTGGTTATTATATTTTCTTTTTTACGATCCAATCGAGACCTGAAATCTGTTTTTAAGAATATGTTATTTCTTTTGAGCTGCTACTTCTTTCTGGCCACAACCGTACACCCCTGGTACATCATAAATCTTGTATTTTTAGGGATTATATCGGGATATACTTATCCTATTCTTTGGAGTCTTACGGTATTTTGGAGTTATAGCGCGTATGGTCCTGAGGGGTTTCAGGAACAGGTAAGTTGGTCTCTCCCCGCTTATCTTTTCGTTTACGTGTGCCTTATTTGGGAATTGATGGTTGGACCTCTAGGAAAACATCTTCATAAATCCGACTTCTTTAGTATTGAGTCTTCTCCAGTTTCCTCGAGGTAATTCTTTTTTGGTTAAGCCCGCATAGGTAATACGATCCAGAAGTACTACTTTACATCCTACAGCAGCAAAAAGTTTAACAATAATTGCAGGACTTAAGGAATGAACTTCAATCCCTACTTCTTTTTTAGACTTTCCATCCATGTGACTGACTTCATTAATTTTTTGCATTTTTTCAAAAACCATCTGTCCCTCTTTCAGCTGTCTCATCATATCAGTAGTCACATTTTTATCCAAAAGAACTTGATAAATCATAGGGATTGATTTAGAGTTGTTTAGTTTCTTTCGAAGTACTTCGTCATTCGTAAAAAAAAGTAATCCTGTCATTGGCCTTCCCATATCTCCTACTGCAGGTACTGGAGTTTTAACCGCAGAACGAATAAGATCTTGAACAGATTTAACAATTTTACCTCCTTGGGAGGTGGCCACAAAACCTTTAGGCTTGTTTAGAAGTAAATAGACAGGGGGCGTTTGCTGTACACGAGCTCCATCAAACTTTACCTCATCGGTAGGTTTTACCTGATAACCCATTTCAGTAATGATTTTACCGTTTACATGTACTAAACCCATTTCAATATGAGAATCTGCCTCTCGTCTTGAGCATAATCCTGCATTGGATAAAAACTTGTTTAAGCGAACCGTTTCACTCGGTTTTTCAGCGCTACTTTTACTATTGGATTTAGAAGGATTATACTGCGATTTCATATGGTAACTATTGTGCTATACTCGATTATGGATTTTGATAGATTAAGGCAATACTCAAAACACCTATTAAAATCCATGCCTTGATTAAATTGTGCAGCCAAAGGTACATCTTTTGATCTTTTGCACGCCACAACAATACTAAAACTAGAAGAAGGTAAGGAGCGCTAAGCGCAAAATAATAATACATTAATCCTAAAGGGTGTTGAATTAAGAAGTAAGAAGGGATTAAACTTAACATTAAACAAAAGGTGGCAATCCATTTGGTGATCGAATCATTAAAAACAACAGGTAGGGTCTTATAACGATGAACCCAATCACCTCGAAAATTTTCTAAATCTTTAATAATATCTCTCCCAAGAATTAGAAAAAATAAAAATCCAGCATGATAAAAAACCAAAGCCTCGAAATTTTTGAGATAAAAGGTAATTGCCCAAAAAGGTAAAATCATCAATAAGGCAGAATAAAGATTACTCAACCAAAAAAGACGCTTGATCCGGTAACTATAAAACCAAATGGCAAGCATATAAAAAAGAAAGAATAGTACAGCACGGAATGAAATTACACTTGCGAAAATAAAAGCAAACATGTTTAAAAATAAATACAAAACCATTTGATGTTGTTGTGAAACAAGATGCTCTAGTATGTATTTTTTTGGTCGATTGATTTGATCCTTGGCTGCATCATAAAAATTATTAATAATATATCCAGCAGAGGTAGTTAATGAGGAGGCAATAATAATACTGAAAAAATCATAATCTAAAATCAAACTCCACCAAGAACGTTGTGGTGCTAAAATATAACGAGCGGTAAGGTATTGTGCTAAAACTAAAACAATGATGTTGTATCCCCTGACTAGACTAAACAAACTCAAGAGTTTTAAAAAAGGACGTTGCCGTTTTGAAGATGACGTCATGCTGCTTTTTTAAAAGTGGTAAACCACTTCTAAAGGATAGCCCTTTAATGCTTTTTTTGCTTTTTCAAAATCAGGTGTAAAGCCTAAAATAAAACCGCCTCCTCCTGATCCGCAAAGTTTCAAATAATAGTCATTAGTTTCGATTCCATTTTTCCAAACAGTATGGAATGCATCCGGAATCATTGGCTCAAAATTCTTTAATACTAAAGCAGATAACGATTTTATGTTTTGAAAAAGAGATCCCATATTCCCCTTTAAAAAATCTTCAACACATGCATCAGAATAGGTGATAAATTGCTCACGCATCATCGTGCTGAAAGCCTCTTTCTTCATATTTTCCATAAAAATAGAAACCATAGGAGCAGTTTCTCCCGTAATTCCACTATCCAATAAAAAAACAGCGCCTTTTCCCATCGCGTGTTGAGAAGGGATTCCTGTTGTTTCAATATGCTCTTTTGAATTTATTAATATGGGTAAACTCAAGTAGCTGTTTAAGGGGTCTAACCCTGATGATTTACCATGAAAAAAAGACTCCATTTGGGCAAAAATCACTTTAAGCTTTTGGAGTTTCTGCTTGGTTAAATTTTCTAAAACTGTAATTTTATGAAATGCATATTGATCGTAAATAGCAGCTACTAAAGCGCCACTACTTCCTACACCATAGCCTTGAGGAATACTACTGTCAAAATACATTTCACGATCTAGGTCCGCTTTTAATTGATTCCAATCAAATGTCACCAAACGAGTATCTAATGTCTTTAGATACTCGGCAAAAGCCAAAAGCTTTTGGTGTGAGTCTGTATTGGATTGATTTTTTTCATTAGGTATTTTTAATGCACCACGATAAAAATTATAGGGTATTGAAAGTCCTTTAGAATCTTTTATAATTCCATATTCACCAAACAACAAAATTTTAGCAAAAAATAAAGGTCCCTTCATAGTTTTCCAAAATTACGCTTTTTTAGCTCCTCTCCCAACTTCATCCAAAAGGTATTGTCCACTTTGACAAAAACCCGACAATTCCTCTTTAATAAAGGAATAAATTACTCCAATATCCTGTTTTGGATACAACAGATGAACATTAGCCCCGGCATCTAAAGTGAAACACAAAGGAATTGAAGTTTCTTTTCTAAACTCCCATACTCTATGAATAATAGCTAAGGTATTGGGTTGCATTAAAATAAAGTAAGGGCTTGAAGTCAGCATCATGGCATGTAAAGAAAGGGCCTCTAATTCAACCAGATGAATAAAATCATCAAGTGCACCAGTTTCCATAATGGGAACCAATGCAGAAAGATTATTTGATGCTTGCAAAAATCTATTTTCAGCAAAAGGATGACCGTGCATTAAATTATGACCCTGAGTGCTTGAAACAGGCTTACTTCCTTTATCAACAAGAAGAATGGTATCCTGATAATTATCAAATACAGAATGTAATGTTGTTCCAAAGGGGGTAGCAAATAAATCTGAACTTGAATCTCTTACCGCATTTTTTCCCCAAAAAGTAACTGGTCCTTGAATACTCCGTGCGGCACTGCCAGATCCTAATCGTGCTAAAAAAGAAGCTTTTTGATAAAAATAAACTGTTTCCATTTCAGGGAAAAGTTGTCGTTCCAAATCCATCAAACACAAGGAGAGTGCAGCCATGGACGAAGCTGAAGAAGCAATGCCACTGCTGTGAGGGAAAGAGTTTTCGCTAAAAACCTCAAGGTGATAAGAAAAAATCCATGGAATATACTCCCCTATTCTATCAAAAAAAGTTTTCAATTTTGGTTTAAAATCTGGTTTCTGAATACCATGGAAGAAAAATTCAAAATCAATCTCGTTCTTAGCATGTGGAGTAAAAATCACCTTTGTTTTTGTTTTACTATTTGAAAGGGTAAAACTTAAGGATGGGTTTTTAGGTAATTGAGGTTCATACTTACCCCAATATTTTATCAACGCAATATTACTTGGCGCTTCCCAAGTAGTAGTATAATTTATAGGTAAAGCTGCTGAAGCTATAAAAACAGATGTATTCATATCGGCACAAAGATACAGTCTTAATTACAATGTATATAAATGAGATTGATGAGAATTAATTTTTTTGGTTTAGCTTTACAAAGGTATGAAGAGACAGAGGTCACAATTAATTATCGCTTCGGCACTCGGAATCATTCTTTGTTTGGGGGTAGGTTTTTTATCTAGTCGGGTAACAATGGAAACTATTCCTACGTGGTATCTAGGTCTAAACAAACCTTTTTTCTCTCCTCCCAATTGGCTTTTTGCACCTGTTTGGACTGTTTTATATATCCTAATGGGACTATCCGTAGGGCGTGTTTGGTTCTATGGAAGAAGACATCTCTGGGGAAAAACAGCCTTATATCATTTTGGAGCGCAGCTAATTTTCAATGGTCTTTGGTCTTTGGTTTTCTTTGGTCTCAAAAATCCTTTACTAGGTCTTTTGGTCATCATTATACTTTGGATTTTAATTGAACGAACCATTTACTGGTTTCGTACTGTTGACAGAAAATCAGCTTTCATGCTTTATCCCTACATTGCCTGGGTTAGCTTTGCCAGTGTATTAAATGCCGCAATTTTATACTTAAATTAATTCTCGATCCCTTTATTTTTCAGTAACGCGTTCTGGAAAATCTGTGATAATACCATCCACACCTAAAGCCAACATTTCTTGGATATCTTTGGGATCATTGACTGTCCAAGTATAAATCTTAAGCCCTTCCTTTTTAATTTTAGAAACATTAGCTGCATTTAATGAAGCATAATCAGGATTGATTGCAACGGCCTTCAATTGTTTCGCAATTGGAATGGCGTCTACAGGGTCATCTTCGGTTAACACAGCAATGGAAACCTCAGTGTTTACAGAATAAAAAAGTTCGAGTTCTTTCCAATTAAAACTAGATATGATAATTTTACTTGAATCCCATTCTTCTTTTTCAAAATAAAGTTTAATTATTTCATCAGTAATCAATGCGGTTTGGGTACCCTTTAATTCAATGTTTAAAAAAACACGCCCATTGATTAAATCTAAAACTTCTTCTAGAGTAGGGATCGTAAAACCATTTAAAACGTCAATTTTTTGGATAGAATCTAAGGTCAACTGTTCGATATATCCTTTTGCATTCGTCAGTTTTTCTAGAGTTTGATCATGAAAAACAACCAATTCACCGCTTGCACATTTAAAGACATCAATTTCAACTCCATCTACTCCTAGTTCGATAGCTTTTGCAATAGAGGGTAAGGTGTTTTCAGCCAAATGACCACGGGCACCTCTATGACCAATTATCAGGGGGTTTTGATTTGGAGTACATGAAAGCATAGTGATACAGATAAGGGTAATTAAATAGAATGTGTGCTTTTTCATTTTCTCTCCAAGATAAACTATTCAATTCAAAAAAATCTGTTTTTGAAGTAATTTACTTTATCAAAATCCAAAATTCCCAAGGCTTTAAATCATACTGATAAGTTGATGATAATCGCTTGGTTTTATAATCTTGATATCTGCGATACATTCCGTCCAATGGCATTGTAAACTGAGCGTAGTCCTTACTTAAATTGGCTATCATCACAAGAGTATCTCCATCTTTACCTCTTTCAAAGGCATAGATCTGATTGCTTTTTGTGGTTTGTAACATTTTAAAAGATCCTCCCTTTTTACCTGAAGCCAACGCTTTATGATTATTTTTCAGAGCACCAAGTTGCTGGATTAACTCCATTGTTTTTCCTGCTATTTTAGGAAAGCTATCTTTTTCAAAAAAACGAAGTCTTTTATTCAAATCATACTCTTGCCCCGAATAAATCAATGGCATACCAGGGGTAGTAAAATTCAATGCCATAAAAGTATGATCTGCATCACCATAACTTTCTTTGACCGTCCCATTCCATGAGTTTTCATCATGATTTGAAATAAAGTTTACCAAAATATTTTCCGTACCATAACTTTTTAATGCACCTGCTACATGCTTTGAATAATCATAAGCCGTTTGCTTTCCTTTTGCAACTTCTTTGGAAAGGTGATGTCCAGGCCAATCATAAGTAGCATCAAATTTGCTCACAAGCCCCAAACCGCCGGGGTGATAAATATCTGTTTCAGCTAATAAAAAAACTGGTTTCACTTCCTTTAATGCAGCAAAAGTAGTATCATAAAACTCTTGCGGTACAGCATATGCTTGATCAATTCTATAGCCATCAATATTGACTTCTTTTACCCAATAAATCATTGCCTGACGCATGGCCTCCCGCATCTCAAGGTTATCATAATTCAAATCGGCAACATCGGTCCACCCAAATGATTTTCCTGTTCTAAAATCAATAGGATCAATGATCTCCCCTTTTCTGTTTTTTAGATAAAAATCACTATTTTCATTAATCCAATGATGATCCCATCCTGTATGTCCCGGAACCCAATCCAAAATCACATACATTCCCAAACTATGGGCTTTATTTACTAAGGCCTGAAAATCCTCTAAAATGCCGAATTCAGGATTCACTTTTGTATAGTCAGAAACTGCGTAATAGCTTCCCAGAGGTCCTTTACTCTTTTTGGTGGAAATTGGATTAATGGGCATTAACCAAATGATTTTTACTCCCATTTTCTTTAGTATGGGGAGATCTTTAGAAAATGCATTAAAAGAGCCCTCATCTGAATACTGTCTGATATTTGCCTCATACAACACGGAGTGTGCAATTGTTTTTTCAGTGATTGGAGTTGTGACGTTTTCAATGGGTGCTTTTGGAATAGGCTGTCGTGCTTCTTCCTTTTTTGATTGACATCCCAGCAATAAGATTCCCAAGCTAAGTAGTGCGATTTTTTTCATAATTATATTTTGGTTGTGGTATGATTCTTAAAATCTCTTCTCTTTTATAATTTAAAACGTACTGCTTTTCCGTCACAATAAACAATTAATTCCTTGTTCATGCAACGTATGTCCGTTTTTTGTCTGCTAACGCATACTTCAATTAAATTGCCCCTAAAATTAATTTTAAAAGAATAACTCTTCCACTGGTCTGGTAATATAGGATTGACATGGAGTTCATTATTAATAACTTGAACCCCTCCAAATCCTTCTACTATACTCATCCAAGTTCCTGCCATACTGGTAATGTGGAGTCCTTCCTCTACTTCTTTATTGTAGTCATCCAAATCCAAACGAGAAGTTTGCAAATAAAAGGTATAGGCCAATTCTATCTCCCCTAAACGAGCTGCCAAAATAGAATGAACACATGAGGATAGAGAGGATTCATGAACCGTAAGAGGCTCATAGAAATCAAAATGGCGTTTTAAACTAGCTTGCTGAAAATGGTCTTGAAAAAAATAAAACCCTTGAAGCACATCTGCCTGTTTGATGTAAGGTGAACGCAGAATTCGATCCCAAGACCAATGTTGGTTTATCGGACGCTCCTCCATTAAGAGTTCTTTTGCTGGTATCAAATCTTTATCTAAAAATCCATCTTGTTGTAAAAACAAATCTTGATCTGGATGCTTTGGAAAATACATTTGATTTGCAATTGTTTCCCATTGTGAACTTTCACTTTCATTCCAATTAAGTTTTGATTTAATTTCTGCAAAACGATGTGGCAACTCTTTTGAAATTTTATCTACTTGAGCTTTTGTATATTGAAGACACCATTGTGCTAAATAATTGGTGTACCAATTGTTATTAATATTATTTTCATATTCATTGGGTCCTGTAACTCCAAGGATTACATAGGCATTTTTATTTTGTGAAAACTGCACTCTTTGTGACCAAAAACGAGCAATTCCGATTAGTACTTCTAACCCCATTTCTGGAATGTACGTGGTATCTCCTGTAAATCGTTCATAATTGAAAATAGCATAGGCTATAGCTCCATTTCTATGAATTTCTTCAAAGGTGATTTCCCACTCATTATGACACTCTTCACCATTCATTGTTACCATTGGATACAACGCCGCACCTCTGTTAAAGCCAAGTTTTGATGCATTTTCAATTGCTTTGTCCAATTGATCATAGCGATATTTTAGCAAATTACGTGCAACCGTTTTATCCTTGGTTGCCATATAAAATGGTATGCAATAAGCTTCTGTATCCCAATACGTGCTTCCCCCATATTTCTCACCTGTAAAACCTTTTGGTCCAATATTTAGTCGTGCATCTTTCCCGTTGTAGGTTTGATTCAATTGAAAAATATTATATCGAATCGCTTGTTGCGCCATATCATCTCCTTCAATTTGAATATCAGATTGTGCCCATATTTCTTGCCAGGCCGACTCATGTTCTTTAAATAAAGTTTCAAATCCTTTTTCCTTGGCATCTGTAACAATTCTTTGGGTTTCTTTTTCAAAATCTACAACGGCATGATGCATTCCAGTTACATAACCACCAAATTTCAATACAACACACTGCTGACCCTCTGAAAGAGAATATTCTTTGGTTTGACTTAACCGCCACTCCCGTTCTTTTGTCTTAAAATCTGAAATTATTTCCCCCTCTGGTGAAATTATATGAGAACTGGCATACGTAAAAACATCAAACTCAGTTTTTAAGGTTTGAGAATGAAGTGCAATGAATTCCTTAGAAATGGTTTTCCTTTTGTGATCCCAAAACGGGTCATCCCAGTTTGAGTCTTGATTTTTTATATGTCCATCAACAAAAGAATCGATAGCCAAATCACAGTCCCCTTTGATTGCTTTTATTGAATAATGGATAACCCCCAATGCACCTTCATCTAGTGACAAAAACCGCTTAATCTCAACCCCAATCCTTTGACTAGGGGATAATTGAGCTTCAAAAGAACGTGTATAAAGCCCCTTTTGCATGTCGAGCTCTCTCTTGAAATCTGAAACTTCTACACAGGTATTCAAATCGAAGGGAGTCCCATTTACACTGAAATGGATCCCAATCCAACTTGGAGCATTCAATACTTTAGCAAAGTATTCTGGATAGCCATTTTTCCACCAACCTACTCTGGTTTTATCAGGATAGTAAACACCCCCAATATAGCTTCCTTGAAAAGTAGTCCCCGAATAACTTTCTTCAAAGTTCGCTCGCTGCCCCATGGCTCCGTTTCCTAAACTGAAAATACTCTCTGATGATTTAACCTTTTCAGAGGAAAATCCATTCTCTATAATTTTCCAGGGATCAATACTTAAATATGGACGCTTCACTTTTTCTATCTATTTAGCAATTTTACAAAATGTATTTTTTAAATCTAAAATAATTTTTCAAGTGTACTAATACCTATGGCATTAAAATGTGGAAAACAAAAATCTGCTCCTTTGAACTCATTAGGTTCTCCTAATGCAATTGCAGTCATCCCAGCAGCCTTAGCAGCTTCGATTCCAGCAGAGGCATCCTCAAAAACAACACAAGCTTTTGGTTTGACATTTAATGCCGTACTTCCTTTCAAAAACACTTCAGGATGGGGTTTACCCTTCTTCACTTGATTTCCGTCTATGATGACATCAAAGTATGATGTTAGATTTAATTTTTCTAAAATAAGCAACGCATTTTTACTTGCTGAGCCCAAACCTATTTTAATTCCTTTATCCTTTAAAAAAACTAAACCTTCTGAAATTCCTGGGAGAATATCCGTTGTTTTCAAGGCTTGTACTAATACTAAATAATCTTCATTTTTTTGAATTAAAAAACGATCAAATTCATCTTGAGAGATTGAAGTCTGCGCCATTTTTAAAATGACTCTAAGCGAATCAGGTCGACTTACACCCTTCAATTGTTCATTGTCTTGAAAGGTCAAATCATATCCAACTAGATGTGCAATATTCTTCCATGCGAGGTAATGATATTGCGCTGTATTAACTACAACTCCATCTAAATCAAATAAGGCACATTGATGTTTTTCCATGATACAATTAAATAAAACTTAAATATAGTTTCTTCAGGTTTCTCTTTTTACATGCATGTTTCATTTGAGCATAGCAACCACTATTCTGATGGGGCTAAACGTACCTTTAAACCGTCAATCGCCTCTGTCATTTGTATTTGACAACCCAATCTGCTATTATCTCTTACAAAAAAAGCTTCTGAAAGCATTGCCTCTTCATCTTCAGAGCGCTCAGTCAGCAGATGATCACTCTCTATATAGCACTGACAAGAAGCACACATAGCCATACCGCCACAAGTTCCTTCAACAGGAAGTTCATAGGTTTTACAGATCTCCATAAGATTCATCTGCATGTCAATGGGGGCAATTAGTTTATGTACTTCACCATCACGATCCGTCAAGTGAATGGTAATATCCTGTGACATATTATTCAATGGCTTTTATTGTTGATTTTACCGCTTGTTTGAGGGAACCATCAAATCCACTAATACCACTAACCGTTGTGTACTTTAAAACATTTCGCTTTTCAGGATAAATCCTTTTGAAGGCACTCTGACACATGAGGGTTGCTTCGTGAAAACCACATAAAATTAATTTTAATTTCCCTGGGTAGGTATTCACATCGCCAATGGCGTAAATTCCAGGAATATTGGTTTGATAGTCTAATGCATTGTCAACTTTTATTGCATTTTTTTCAATTTCAAGACCCCAGTTGGCAATAGGGCCTAGTTTAGGTGTAAGCCCAAAAAGAGGAAAAAAATGATCACAATCAAGTGTCATTTCTTCACCATCATTGTTGACACGTAAAGAAACTAATTTTGTGTCACCCTCTAATGCGGTAACTTCAGCTGGTGTAATAAGCTGAATGCTGCCTTTATTTTTTAACTCTTGTACTTTTTCAACGGAATCCAGAGCACCTCTGAACTCATTTCTCCTGTGTATTAAGGTAACAGTGGCTCCTATTTTTTCTAAAAAAATAGTCCAATCTAATGCAGAATCTCCCCCCCCGGCAATGACTACTTTTTTACCTGCATACACCTCAGGGTCTTTAATAATATAACGTACTCCTTTATTTTCGAAAAAATCCAAACGTGCTAAAGGAGGCTTTCTAGGCTCAAATGTCCCGAGTCCACCGGCGATAGCAACAACAGGAGCTTGATGTTGGGTCCCCTTGTCTGTAGTAACAATAAACTGGTTGTCTGCTGACTTTTCAATTGAAACTGCACTTTCTCCTAAAGTATATCCCGGTTGAAAAGGTGCGATTTGTTGTTCTAAATTTTTAACCAAATCACCTGCAAGTATTTCAGGATGAGAGGGAATATCATAAATGGGTTTTTTGGGGTAAATCTCTGCACATTGACCACCTGGCATGGGAAGAGAATCAATAAGATGACATTTTAATTTGAGTAAACCCGCCTCAAATACAGCAAACAATCCAGTAGGGCCAGCTCCAATAATAAGGATATCTGTTTTAATCATTCTCGTTTGGATCTATGCTTGTTACTGTTTCTATTTGAGGGAGGTACTTTTTAATTGTTAATTCAACTCCAGATTTTAAAGTCATTTGATTGACACTACATCCAACACATGCCCCATGTAATTGAACTTTAACATGTTTACCATCTTCCACAGAAACAAGTGAAATATCTCCTCCGTCAGATTTTAAAAAAGGTCGAATCTCCTCTAGAGCTTCTCTTATTTTAACATTGATTTCTTCTGAATTCATATATTCTATTTTATTGCTTCGCAGCCTACTAAATTAGTAATTTCTACTGCTTTGGTGGGAGGTAAATTTTTATTTCTAAAAAGTACTTGAGAAACTAATTTTTTTGAAATTTCCTGAAATGCAATTGCAATAGGGGTTTGCACTTGAAGGGCAGCTGGTCTACCTGCATCAGCTGCTTCGCGTACACTTTGCTCTATTGGCAATGCACCTAAAAAAGGCACCTCTTTATCTTTAGCCAAGTACTCAGCCCCCTTTTTTCCGAAAATATAATATTTATTATCAGGTAATTCTGGAGGAGTGAAATAACTCATGTTTTCAATAATACCTAAAACAGGAACTTGAATATTTTCTTGTTGGAACATGGAAATCCCTTTTTTGGCATCTGCTAAAGCTACATTTTGAGGAGTACTTACCACCACTGCTCCATTTAGCGGTAATGATTGGACAATACTAAGATGAATATCCCCCGTTCCTGGAGGAAGATCAATTAATAGAAAATCTAATTCTCCCCATGAAGCATCAAAAATCATTTGATTTAATGCTTTAGCAGCCATGGGACCCCTCCAAATAACAGCTTGTTCGGGTTTTGTAAAAAACCCAATGGACAACACTTTTACCCCATAATTTTCAATCGGTTCCATCATTGATTTTCCATCCACTTGAACAGAAAGCGGTCGAGCACCTTCCATGTCAAACATGGTTGGAATTGATGGGCCATAAATATCTGCATCCAGCACCCCTACTTTACATCCCATTTGAGCTAAAGTAACTGCAATATTAGCAGTAACTGTAGATTTGCCTACCCCTCCTTTTCCAGATGAAATTGCTATAACATTTTCAATCCCCTTGATCGGTTTACCCTTAATTGTATTTTCTTCAGCAGGGGGACTGACTACTTTAATGTTAATTTTGATTTTTGCCTTTTCGTAGACCATCTCGTGAATTGTTTTTAAGATGGTTACTTCTAATTTTTTGCGTGCTTGTAAACTGGGATTTTCTAATTGAATATCAATATCAATTTGATCTCCAAATATCATGATATTGGAAACCGCTCCACGATCAATTATATTTTTTCCTTCACCGGGTAGTGAGATTTTATTTAGTGCATTAATTACGGCTTCCTTGGTAATAATCATGTGTCATGTTGTAAACAGCAAATATACAGCGAAGCTTTTAATATCAAAAGCTATCGTCTTTTAAAAAGAACTGAGTTCAAGGGAAGGGTCCCAAAAATAGTGTTCCAAATTCTGAATTTGATTTTGCTCCACTTTTACACCCTCGTTACCAAGCAATTGCTCCATTATATTTCCTCCTCCAAAATGGTGCTTCCCCGTAAGTAAACCCTTTCGATTTACAACTCTATGAGCTGGGACTTCAGAGTTGGAATGCGATGCATTCATTGCCCAGCCCACCATTCTAGAACTTTGTGGTGACCCTAAATACCTAGCAATTGCGCCATAGGTAGTTACCTTACCCTCAGGAATTTGTTTTACAACACCATATACTTTCAAAAAAAAAGAATCTTCTTGAGACATTATAAAGTGAATTTCATGTAAGTAATGGCTTTCTTCTCTTCTAGAAATTGATTCTCATAGAAAGTTTGAACAGCAGTTGCTACCTCTGGTGCATCGCTATTATTGTAAATGTTGTGATGGGCATATTCAATTTTTCCAATTTGAGAGACAATCCCTAAAGTATATCCAAACAAAAATTCACTATCTGTCTTAAGATGAACAAGTCCCTCTGGTTTTAATACTGATTTATAGGCATCTAGTAAATTTGGATGGGTAAGTCTGTGTTTGGTTCGCTTATATTTTATTTGAGGATCAGGAAAGGTAATCCAGATTTCATCTACTTCACCAGGTGCAAAACAATGGGTAATTAATTCAATTTGAGTTCTTATAAATCCAACATTATTTAAACCTTCTTCAACAGCTGTCTTGGCTCCTCGCCAAAAACGAGCTCCTTTTATATCAATTCCTATATGATTTACCTCTGGGCTACGCTTCGCAAGATGAACAGTATATTCTCCTTTTCCACATCCCAACTCCAACACGATGGGGCTTTCGTTTTTAAAAAAATTTTTTCTCCAAAGACCTTTATACGGAAATTCCCCCTTCAAAACAGAATCTCGTTCTGGCTGAATCACATTAGAAAAGGTCTCATTCTCTCTAAAACGTTTTAATTTATTTTTACTCCCCACCCTTTAATTTTTGCGCAAAAATAAGGAATTTAATCCTCCTTTTCGCGTTCTTTTTTATTTGCTAAAGGAAGAGAAAATGAGAACTCAGACCCAATTCCAACTTTGCTTTCCACAAAGACTCGTTCATGATGAGCCTCAATAATATGCTTTACAATAGCCAGACCTAATCCAGATCCCCCCTGATTTCGATTTCGTGTTTTATCAACCCTATAAAATCGTTCAAATAATCGAGGTAGATGTTCCTCAGAAATACCATCACCATTGTCATTAATACGAATCAAAAGTTTAGTATCATTCATTTTTTCAAAACTTATCTCCGTTACTCCTCTTTCAGTTCCATATTTTAAAGAATTAATAATGAGATTCATCAAGACCTGTTGGATACGCTCCTCATCAGCAAAAACAATAATTGGCTCTTTATATTTTTTATCTAACCGTAGTGTAATATTATTCCTTACCCCTTCTATTTCTAATAGTTCAAAGACATTCTCAAGCGTTAGTCTTAAATCAAAAGCAGTTCGATATAATGTTTCAATACCGGATTCAAATTTTGTGATTAAGTCTAAATCTTTTATTACATACATCAACCGATCCACACCCTTTGCAGCTTGAGTCAAGTATTTAGTTCTGATCTTTTTATCCTCAACACCTCCATCCAAAAGGGTCAACACATATCCCTGAATAGTAAATAATGGTGTTTTTAATTCATGCGAAATATTTCCAATAAATTCTTTACGGTAGGTCTCTTGCTCTTTTAAAAAAGCAATTTCAGTGTTTTTGTCAGATGTGATTTTTTTTAGGTTTGAGGTCAACGAATCAAAATTATCTGTGGCCCTGGAAGAAATTGTGGTTGGAAAAAGGTTATTATAAATATCACTTACTTTTTCAACTATGGTTCGCTCCATCTTTAGTGACAGTAAATAATAAGAAAAAATAAAAGTAAAAATAAAATTTAACCCTAAGGGGATAAGAATGGAACGTAACGAAATATGAAAGAAAAAATAATTAATTCCTAAGAATAAAAACATAACAAAAAGTGCAATGTATACTGCGGAAAATAAACTAATCGATTTTTTTTTGAACAAAGACACAGCCTTTAATTTTCGGGTTTGACAAAAGTATAACCGACCCCTTTAATCGTCTTAAAAAATTGATCTCCAAGTTTTTCTCTTAGCTTCCGAATGTGTACGTCAATAGTTCTATCTCCCACCACAACTTCATTCCCCCAAACTTTTTCCATAATCACATCTCTCTTAAAAACCTTACCTGGTTTTGAGGCAAGAAGATATAAAAGTTCAAACTCTTTTCTAGGTAAAGTACGTTCTTCGCCATCAATTAAAAGCTTATATTCTTCTCTATTAATAACTAAATTATAAAAATCAAGAGTCGTTTTCGGAGCAATATCTTCTTTAAATCTCCTTAATAATCCTTTAACTTTAGAGACAAGGACCTTCGGCTTTATAGGTTTTGTAACATAATCATCTGCACCGACATCAAAAGCAGCTACAAAGGAATAATCTTCTCCTCTGGCTGTCAAAAACATGATTATTGTATTTAAAAAACGATCGTCTTGTCGTAATTTTTCGCAAGTTTCTATACCATTTAGATTGGGCATCATTACATCAAGTATAATGAGGTGAGGTAATTCCTTATCGGCAACCTTTAGTGCTTCTAAACCATCTGAAGCTGAAAAAATTTGATATCCTACTTGCTCAAGATTGTACCTGACAATCTCAATGATATCTGGCTCATCATCGACTAAAAGTATTTTTATTTCTTTATTACGCATTTGATATTAAAAATACCAATTTAAGACTTTAATAAACTAATCGTTAAGCTCCAATATTAACAAAACAATAAATTTTGTATATTTTTGATTAAATATGCCCCCAATGAAAAACATAACAACTCTTTTCATATGCCTTATTGTTCTTTCAGCACAGGCTAATTGGCGAAGTAATTTTAAGCTGAAGGGATTACCTATCGAGCAAACTAAAAAAAGTAGCGATTCTCTCAAATTTTCAATCTTTCCAAATCCATTAAAAGAGCAACGTTTATTTATTGAAAGTAATGGTTCTACTGAAAAGCACATTCAAATCTATAATGTTTTAGGGGAAAAGAAATTTGAAATGCATACCTATGAAAACGCTATCATATTAGACAGACTGGAAACTGGGATTTATCTTTTCTACCTTAAACAAGAGGAGCAAAAAGGATATAAACGTCTAGTAATTCATTAAAACACCACGCTTTTTGGTTAATTTTGTTTTATATGAGGTCTACTCTAACAGCTTTTGATAAAATAAAATCTCCTTCAGAATTTGAAGAAAGGGCCTTAGTTCTTTTTCAATACCAATATGAGAACAATCCAGTGTATCGATCCTATTGTGACCTCATCAATGTTTCGCCTTCTGAGGTAAACCAGCTATCCAACATCCCCTATTTACCTATTCAGTTTTTTAAATCGCACAAAGTAAGTTGCAATACCGCTACTCCCAAGTATATTTTCACCTCTAGTAAAACTACTGGACAAATTGCTTCTTCCCATTATGTACACGATATAGATTTATATATAAAAAGTTTTGAAAAAGGATTTGAATTTTTTTACGGAAAAATAGAAGGTTATGTTTTGCTTGCCCTTCTTCCTTCTTATATGGAGCAAGAAAATTCCTCATTAATTTATATGGCCAATCATTTAATTCAAAAAACAAAACATCCTGAAAGTGATTTTTATCTAGAGAATTGGAACACGCTATTATCCACATTAAACCGTTTAGAAAAACAAGGACAAAAAACAATATTACTAGGAGTTACATATGCCTTACTAAATGGTGCAGAAAAGCAAAAAATTCGTCTTAAACATACCCTTATAATGGAAACAGGAGGAATGAAAGGAATGCGAAAAGAATGGGTTCGTTCTGCACTTCATGAAAAACTTCAAGAAAGATATGGCGTTCAAAATATTCATTCAGAATATGGGATGACAGAACTTTTGAGTCAGGCTTACTCAAAGGGCAATGGACGTTTTTATTGTCCCCCATGGATGCGAGTAACAACACGTTCGGCTGAGGACCCCTTTGAGCTACTTAAAACAGGAAAGACTGGCGGTTTAAATGTTATTGATTTAGCCAATGTTGATTCTTGTGCCTTTCTTGCTACCCAAGATTTAGGGAAAAAACATCCCGATGGAAGCTTTGAAGTTTTAGGTCGTTTTGACCATGCTGAAATTAGGGGATGTAACTTACTTGTTGTTTAGTCAACAATTTTTAAGACAAAATAATTCTTTTTACCCCGTTGTAAGAGTACATATTGACCCCCTATAAGATGGGACTGTTGGATCATGAAATCTTGATCTACCTTAGTTTTATTAACAGAAATTGCATTTTCTTTAAGAGCTCTTCTAGCATCACTATTGGAACTTAAAAATCCTGACATAGAGGAAAGTGCAGCAATAATGTCTAGACCTTCATTTATAGTTTTTCTATTGATATTAGCTTGTGGAACGCCCTCAAATAATTCTAGAAAAGTTTCTGGAGTCAACTTTTGAAAAGCCTCACTCGTTGCCCTTCCAAATAAAATTTGAGATGCCTCTTGTGCTTTCTGAAGTTCTTCCAAACCATGAACTAAAGTAGTTACTTCATTTGCTATAGTATTCTGAAGAAGCCTTTGGTGGGGTGCTTCTGCATGCTCTTTACTAATTGAATTAATTTCATCCTGAGATAGAAAAGTGAATATTTTAATATAATTCAAAGCATCTTCATCAGAGGTGTTTAGCCAAAATTGATAAAACTTATAAGGTGAGGTACGCTTTTTATCTAACCAAATATTTCCTCCCTCAGTTTTTCCGAATTTAGAACCATCTGCTTTCTTAATCAAGGGACAGGTAATGGCATAAGCTTTCCCTCCTTCTTTTCTTCGTATCAATTCTGTGCCAGTGGTAATATTTCCCCACTGATCACTTCCCCCCATCTGAAGGCGGCAGTCCAATGTTTTAAATAAGTGTAAAAAATCATATCCCTGCAATAACTGATAGGTAAATTCTGTAAAAGACATGCCTACTTTAGCCTCAGAGCTCAATCGCTTTTTTACCGATTCTTTAGCCATCATATAGTTTACCGTTATATGCTTTCCTACCTCTCTAGAAAAATCTATTAGACTATAGGATTTCATCCAGTCATAATTATTGACCAAAATAGCTGGATTGGGTAATGAAGAATCAAAATCAAGAAATCGTTCCAATTGATTTTGAATCCCAGTACAGTTCTTCTCAAGTGTCACTTGATCTAACAGATTTCGTTCGTCTGATTTTCCTGAGGGATCCCCGATCATACCAGTTGCACCTCCCACCAAGATAATGGGAGCATGTCCATGCCTCTGAAAGTGCATCAAAATCATAATTTGTACCAAACTCCCTATATGAAGCGAATCCGCAGTGGGATCAAAACCGATATAGCCCCTCGAAGACTTTTCTAAAAGGAAGGTTTCGGTCTCTGGCATAATATCGTGAAGTAAACCACGCCATTGAAGCTCTTGTACAAAATTAGTCGGCATAAATTTTTACTGCAAAGATAGATTTCTAGAATGGAAACCAAAAATCAAAATCAAAAAAGTGTACATTCGTTATCATGATATTAGTTACTGGAGGCACAGGAATGGTTGGTGCTCATTTATTAGTCGAATGCGTTAAGAAAAAGCAAAACCTAGTTGCTACATTCCGAAGAGAGGAAAGCATTGATGTTGTCAAGAAAGTTTTTGAAAGCATCGCTCCTGAATACCTAAAAGACTTTGCCTTAATTCAATGGAAAAAAGCTCCACTAAACGATATAAATGCACTTGATGATGCTTTTCAAGGGGTCGAATACGTTTATCATTGTGCAGCAAAAGTATCCTTTGCAGATCATAAAACTGAAAGTCTGAAAAAAAGTAATATTGAAGGCACTGCCAACGTAGTAAATGCAGCACTTAAACATAAGGTCAAGAAACTTGCATATGTAAGTTCTATTGCATCAATTGGTGCTGAAAAAAACATAAAACAAATCAACGAAGAAAGCAATTGGGAGGCCAATCAAAATCACACCGCCTATGCATACACAAAATATGGTGCTGAACTAGAAGTATGGCGTGCCTCTCAAGAGGGGCTTCCAGTAGTGATTATAAATCCTGGCGTTATTTTAGGCGGTCAATTATGGAATCGCAGTAGTGCGTCTCTTTTTCAAAATGTAGCCAATGGATTACGTTTTTACCCCACAGGAGAAACCGCAGTAGTTGCACTAAATGATGTGATAAATATTTTAATCTACTTGATGGAATCTGACATTAAAAACGAACGTTTTATTCTAGTTGCTGAAAATTTAAGTCAAAAAGAATTGCTTGAAAAAATTGCAAATTCTCTAGGAAAGAAACCTCCCTCCATTCCATTGAAAGCAAGTGTTTTATATTCATTATTTATACTGGAAAAAACACTGGACCTTCTTTTTATTCGAAAGAATTTTTTAAACATCCCCTTTATTCAAACCCTCTGCAATAAGCAACACTATATAGGATCAAAGATTTGCTCTAGAATAAACTTTGAATACACTAAAATTGATGAGTGTATTGTCGAAATTGGAAAATCCTATAAATTCTAGTTTGTTTTTATACTTTTAGATAATCGATCTAAACTATCTTTCACAAACTCAAATCGCTTTAATACACTCGCGTGTATTTTTAAATATTCTCTAGGGTTTTTAGCATAATAATTTTCACTCTCGACTAATTGAATACTATCTATCCCATATTTTTTATAGAGATAGGATTTACCCATTAAATTTTCAAAATTTGGATTTTTCTCGGAGAAAGTACTCATGACATCCATAATTATCGCGTCATATAAAATGGCTTCCATTTTATTTTTGCTTATCAAATTATCTGGTTTTTCAACAAATCCTGTTCCCGAGCAACTACCAAGAAATAGTCCGGAACAAATAAGGTTTAAAAAAAAATAATTAAATTTCATGATTATCGATCAAAAGTTAACGCTTTTGCGGCAGATTCACTTGCAACTACACCTTCTTTAAACACCCACTTTCCATTCAAAAGTGTGCGCTCTACTGACCCTTTAAAAGTAGTTCCTTCAAACGGAGACCAGCCACATTTATACAAAACATCTGAGGCTTCAATAGTATGCTCTTTGTTAATATCAACTACTACTAGATCAGCGAAGTATCCCTCTTTTAAAAAACCTCTATCCTTTACATCAAATAAAATCGCTGGATTGTGACATGCTTTTTCTACCATTTTTTCGAGAGTAACTTTCCCTTGGTGATAGGCGCTCAAAAGAGCGGGAAGAGCATGTTGCACAAGGGGACCTCCAGAGGGAGCCTTTTTATATTTATTCTCTTTCTCTTCTTTTGTATGTGGGGCATGATCTGTGGCAAGAACATCTAAAAGATCCGAATTTAATCCATCCCACAACGCAGCACGATCTTCCTTAGTTTTGACCGCAGGATTCCATTTAATATAAGCTCCCTTTGTATCATAGTCTTCTGCAGAAAACCATAAATGATGAATGCATACTTCAGCTGTAATCTTTTTCTCTTTTAATGGAATATCATTCCGAAACAAAGAAAGTTCTTTTGCTGTAGAAAGATGAAATACATGGAGTCTAGCTCCTGTTTCTTTGGCTAGAGCAACAGCTTGTGAGGAAGACAAATAGCAAGCTTCTTCGCTCCTTATAATGGGGTGCTGTGACATTGGAATATCTTCACCATAAATTTCTACTGCTTTCTGCATATTTGCCCGTATGGTACCTTCATCTTCACAATGAACCGCAATTACTAGATCTGTATTGCTAAAAATCTTTCGTAAGACGTCTGGGTTATCTACTAACATATTTCCTGTTGATGAACCCAAAAAAAGCTTTAAGGCAGGAACTCGCTTTGTATCTAATGCTAAAATCTCTTCTAAATTATCATTGGTACCACCAAACATAAAAGCATAATTTGCAAAGGAAGTATCTGCTGCGCGCTTATTCTTTGTTTCCCACTCTTCAATAGTAGTAGTTTGTGGTAAGGTGTTTGGCATTTCTATAAAAGAGGTAATTCCACCTGCTAAAGCAGCTTTAGATTCAGTAGCAATTGTCGCTTTATGAGTGAGTCCAGGCTCTCTAAAGTGGACTTGATCATCAATCAAGCCGGGTAAAACATAATTGCCGTTTGCATCATAAATTTCACATTCGCCCTCCACTTCTATTTGACTTCCGATTTTGTAAATCCGATCATTTACAATCAAAATTTCGCCGTCAAACACATTTCCCTCATTGACTAATTTTGCATTAATAATTTTGAGCTTTGAATCAGTATTCATTTGAATCTATTTTTATTTAATCGCAAAAATAGTACCCCATAAAGTGCTTCCCAAATAATATTACTGCTCATTTTGGATTTTCCCAAAATACGATTGGTAAAAATAATGGGGTGTTCTTCAAGCTTGAATTTTTTTATCCAAGCCTTATATTTCAGTTCTATCTGAAATGCATAGCCAACAAATTTCACCTCATCCATTGAAATAGATTCTAATACAGCACGTCTATAACCAACAAATCCTGCAGTTGCATCTTTTATGGGCATAGAAGTAATAAGTTGAACATATTTTGAGGCAAAATATGAAAGTAAAATTCTGCTCATTGGCCAGTTTACAACATTGACACCATTTACATACCGTGAGCCTACTACAAGATCCGTGTTTATTTTTAGCTTTTCCAACATTGGAGCCAATTCTTTGGGATCATGAGAAAAGTCGGCATCCATCTCAAAAATATATTGATATTGTCGCTTTAAAGCCCACCTAAAACCATGAACATAAGCTGCTCCAAGCCCACTTTTTTCTGAACGAGATTCCAAAAACAAATGTGTTTTGTAATCAGGCATTAAATCGATAACAGCTTTGCCAGTTCCATCAGGAGATTGATCATCAACAACTAAAACATCCAGATCTAATCCAGTTTCAAAAACCGTATTGATAATTGCCTCAATATTTTCGATCTCATTATACGTTGGAATTATTATTAATGTTTGCTCCATAACCAATGTAAAAATAGGAAATGTATTCTCAACATATAGTCAAGAAGAAGATATTAATTTTTAAAAATAAAGTAAATTTGAACTATGGGAGATTGGATATATAGAACTAGTGTTGACCAAGATTGGATCAGTCTCATTTTCTTTATCAATCTAATCCTTGTGGTAGGTCTAAATTATTCTGAAACAAATAGATTTCGGGATATACTCAAAGTACATTTATCTAGTATTTACATAAGTAAATATACTTCAGATCGAAATTTAACCTTTCGGGACTCCTTCAATATACTTAGCGCAGCCCTAACTATTACCTCCCTGAGTCTTCTTATAACTTGGTTTATGACTGAAGTTTTCGATTCAGTGCTGTTCGCTTTTGAATTTTATTACATCTTATTAGGTATTACTTTTTTAGGATTGATTCGATTCATTACAGTTCGGTTTGTTCTTAAACAAATGAATATGTTAAACAAAATAAATATTTATCAGTTTAGAGGATTTACACACAACACACAATTTTCTATATTTTTATTCATCTTACTATTTATAGGTCATTACGCTGCTTTATCGCCTGGAATCATAATTGGATTTTTAATTCTATTGATTTTGTTATGGGCAATTTTGCAGGCTAGAATTTTACTTTCGTTTATTAAAAGTAATCCAAAGGATATTTTTTATTTAATTTTTTATCTTTGCACGATCAAAATGGCGCCGTGGTTATGGCTTTATTTTATGATTATTGAAAGTAGATTGTAATTTATCCTGATATATGAAAGTGAAAACTATTTTGGTTTCTCAACCGGAACCTTCAAGTGACAAATCACCCTATAGTAAGCTTTTAGATAAGCATAAATTAACATTGCATTTCAGACCTTTTATCCATGTTGAAGGACTTGACGCAAAAGAGGTGAGACAACAAAAAATTGATTTCAATAACTTTCAAAATATTGTATTAACAAGTAGAAACGCGGTGGATCATTTCTTTCGTCTGTGTAAGGAAATGCGTTTTACAGTCCCAGACAGCACTAAATATTTTTGTCAATCCGAAGCAGTGGCCTTTTACCTTCAAAAATACGTGGTCTATAGAAAACGTAAAATTTACGTAGGTGAGAAAAAAATTGAAGACCTTGAGGCAGTATTCAAAAAGTTTAATAAAGAAACTTTTTTATTCCCAACTTCAGATATGTTAAGTCAGGATGTGCCAGACTTTTTAGATAAAGCAAACCTAAACTGGCAGCGAGCTATTCTATACCGAACCGTAGTGAGTGATCTGTCTGACCTGAGAGATGTTTACTACGACATCCTTGTATTTTTTAGCCCCTCGGGAATTGAATCTCTTTTCAAGAATTTTCCAGACTTCAAGCAAAACGATACACGAATTGCTGTTTATGGAAATTCTACTATTGAAGCAGCTGAATTAGCGAATTTAAGGATTGATATTAAGGCGCCTACTCCAGAAACTCCATCTATGACCATGGCAATTGAAAAGTATATTGAACTGGTAAACTAATAGATTATTTCTTTCCGGCTCTAATAAATTGAATCAAAAGAACACACCAAGCAGTTATCAATGCTAGACCTCCAATTGGTGTAAGTGGTCCCAACCAACGAACTGGAAACGGAGTGTATTCTTTAAAGCTTAAAACAAAAATACTTCCTGAAAAAAAAATGACTCCTACTACGAAAAGGTAGAGAACTTGCCATTCTACTCTTTTAGATTCCAAAGAGATGTTTGATAAAAAAAGTAAAGCTAATCCGTGATATATCAAATACCTAACCCCCACCTCAAAACTAAGAAGTGAATCGGGCTCTAAAATGGTTTTTAAATAATGACTCCCAAAGGCACCAAGGACTATGGCAATGACCATAAATAAACTCCCATATAGACGCATCTTGTTTTGCATGATAATTGATTTAATATAGTTTGAGATGCTAAAATAATTGTTTACTTTTTTAAACGGAAAACTATTTTTAAATTATAAAATTGATTTTAATTTAAAATGTATACTATATTGTCAAAAATATATAAATTCATTAATTATATTAAAATAAAAAACGTACATATGAAAATATCAGAACAAACAGTCGTTATTGATGGAATTGATAAAATCATTTTAAAAACTTTAATGAATGATGCCAGAACACCCATTTTAGCAATTTCAAAAATTACAGGAATTTCGGGAGCTGCAGTTCATCAGCGGTTAAAAAAGTTAGAGAAAGCGGAAGTAATTTCAGGCTCACAAATTATAATCAATCCAAAAATATTGGGCTTTAAAACTGTTGCTTTCATCGGAATCTATCTAGACAAAGCAATGCGAAATCCAGAAGCTGTAAAGCAACTTAAAAGTATTCCTGAAGTAATTGAATGTCACTATACAACAGGAAACTGGAGTATTTTTGCAAAACTACTCTGCAAAGACAACGAACATCTAATGGAACTATTAAATAAAAAAATTCAATCTGTGGAGGGCGTTTCAAGAACAGAAACTTTCATTTCGCTACAACAACAGCTGAATAGACAAATAACACTTTAATTAATTCCTTCTTCCTCCAAAAACTTGAAATGCAAAATACGCCAATGTTGCAAGGGAACCCAAAGCTGCGACCACGTATGTTCTTGCAGCCCATTTTAAAGCATCCTTAGAGCCTGCTAATTCTTCCTTAGAAACCATGTTTTTTCGCTCCAACCAGGCTAACGCCCGATTACTTGCATCATACTCAACAGGAAGTGTAATGAAACTAAAAAGAGTTCCTAAACCAAAAAGGCCGACACCTAAGACTGCAATTTCAAATCCAAAAGAAACCATTTGCATTAAAACTAAACCTGCGATAATGACAATCATAGATAAATTTGAGGCAATTCCAACAACAGGAACTAGCTGAGACCTCAACTTCAACCAATCATAACCCACAGCATGCTGAACAGCATGACCACACTCATGTGCAGCAACTGCAGCAGCAGCAGCATTTCTTTGGCTATATACTGATTCACTGAGGTTTACCGTTTTGTTTTTTGGGTTATAATGATCTGTTAATGAACCGCGCACTGAAATCACTTCTACATCACGAATACCGTGATCAGACAACATTTTCTCAGCAATCTCTTTCCCAGACATTCCATTTCGCAAACTCAAAGCAGAGTACTTTTTAAATTTGCTTTTCAGCCTGTTACTGACCCACATACTAGCAAGAGATATGACAATAATTATTAAGTAATAGCTTCCCATAGTTTTTTATATAAAAATAATTGAAACAGATTAAAGTGGTTCTATGTTATTTAAATTTTAACTTAAAATAAATAATCATTAATTGAAACATCCCTGCAATAATATTTGCGATTAAAACGGATGGACTACCTATTAAGTATCCGTAAACGCACCAAGAAACAACCCCGATAAACAAGGATAGATACATACTTAAGGACACACCATCAGAAACTCTTGTTTTCCAAATTTTATACACTTGAGGTATAAAAGCAGAGGTTGTCAACACAGCGGCAAACATACCAATTAATTCAATTTGAAATTGTGTCATCAAAAGACGATATTAATTATTTTATTTGGAACAATAATCCATTTTTTAGGAGCTTTCCCCTCAAGGTATTCTAAAGTTCTGTGATCATTCAGAACAGCTTCCTGAATCGCTTGTTTATCCAATGACAGAGAAAGAGAAAGTGTGAAACGCATTTTCCCATTAAATGAAACAGGATAGTTTTTTTCCTCCTCAATTAAAAAAGATTTGTTAAACACAGGAAAAGGCTCTTCAACGATACTTCCAACACCCCCTAACTTTTCCCATATTTCTTCAGATAAATGAGGTGCAAAAGGAGATAATAAGATCGTTAGAGGCTTTAAAACCTCTTTACTATGGCAATTTAAACTTGTGAGTTCGTTTACACATATCATAAAAGAACTAATACAGGTATTGAAAGAAAAAGATTCAATATCCTCGGTTATTTTTTTAATTGTTTCATGTAATGTTTTGAGTGCCTTTTTATCAGGAATTGAATCCGTAACAATGAATTCATCTTCCTTGTAGAACAACTTCCAGAACTTTCTAAGAAAATTATGCACACCTGAAATCCCTGCTGTATTCCATGGCTTAGCTTGCTCCAATGGTCCTAAAAACATTTCATACATCCTAAGGGTATCTGCACCGTATTGATCACAAATTTCATCAGGATTTACAACATTATATTTGGACTTAGACATTTTCTCCACCTCTCGCCCTACTTTGAAAACACCTTCACTCAATTCAAAAATAGCAGTAGCAAATTGGGGTTGCCATTTTTTGAGCCCTTCAACATCTATTTCTTCTGATGCGTTTACTAAATTCACATCTACTCGAATAGGCTCATATGTAATTTCAGACTTAAGTAGGTCTTTAGAAACATACGTTTGGCTTCCTGAGATCCTATAGATAAAAGCAGATGATCCTAAAATCATTCCTTGATTGATTAACTTTTTTGCATATTCATCAACAGGTAATAAGCCCAAGTCAAAAAGGAATTTTTGCCAAAAACGAGAATAGAGTAAATGTCCCGTTGCATGTTCACTACCTCCTAGATAAAGATCCACATCTTGCCAATAATTTTTTGCTTCACTACCTACAAAAGAGTCCGTATTCTGAGCATCCATATAACGATAAAAATACCATGAGCTTCCAGCCCAACCGGGCATCGTGTTTAATTCTAACGGAAAGACCTTTGCGTGATCAATAGCAGTGTTGGTAACTACTTTTCTTTCCACCTCATTCCAAGCCCAGTTAGTTGCGTTACCTAATGGTGGCGCTCCTTCTGGCGTAGGTAAATAATGTTCAACCTCAGGTAAATTTAAGGGTAGATCTTCCAGGCTGAGGGCTTGAGGCATCCCGTTTTTATAGTACACAGGAATTGGTTCACCCCAATAGCGCTGTCTACTAAAAACTGCATCTCGAAGCTTATAATTAATCGTTCCTGCTCCAGAACCTTTTTCTTCGAGTACCTTGATAACAAGAAGCATTGCCTCCTTATAGGAAAGACCATTTAAGAAATCCGATTGATCCAAGACTGTATTCGCCTTATCGGTATACGCCTCTTCTTCAATCGATACATTTTTAAAAATATTAGTAATGGGAATATTAAAATGTTTAGCAAAATCATAATCCCGCTGATCTCCACAGGGCACTGCCATAACTGCACCTGTTCCATAATCTGCTAAAACATAATCCCCAATCCAAATTGGAATTCTATTTCCAGTGAAAGGATGTATTGCATAGGCTCCTGTGAATACTCCTGTGATATTTTTAACATCAGCCATTCGTTCCCGTTGGGTTCGTTGTTGCGTTTCTTTTATGTACGTATCGACAGCATCTTTCTGATTGGATACTACAATTTCTTGAACCAAATCCAACTCTGGAGCTAAGGTCATAAAAGTAACTCCAAAGATAGTGTCGGGTCGGGTAGTAAAAACCTCTATATTCTTCTCATTTCCTTCTATCGCAAAAAACACTTTTGCCCCAATGGATTTACCAATCCAGTTGCGTTGCATTTCTTTAAGAGATTCTGGCCAATCTATTCGATCTAATCCAGAAAGCAAGCGTTCTGAATATGCACTAATCCGCATACTCCATTGTTTCATTTTCTTTTTAGTAACAGAAAAACCGCCACGCTCTGAAACGCCATTAATTATTTCATCATTTGCCAAAACAGTTCCAAGTTCAGCACACCAATTAACTTCTGAATGAGATAGGTAAGTCAGACGGTATCCCAATAAAACTTCTTGTTTCTTATGTTCGTCAAAATTGACCCAATCTTCAGCAGAAAAAGATTGAATTTTACTGTCGCAGACTGCATTTATATTGTTATTTCCATCTTTCTCAAATCGCCCTATTAGTGACTGAATAGAAAGTGCCTTATTTGCATCATTACAATAGTAGTGATCAAATAAAAGCAAGAAAATCCATTGTGTCCACTTATAAAAATCAGGATTAGAAGTTCTAACCTCTCGACTCCAATCAAATGAAAATCCCATTTGATCAAGCTGAGTTCTATATCTTGATATATTGTCTTGCGTAGTTTTTGCAGGATGTTGACCTGTTTGAATTGCATATTGTTCTGCAGGCAAACCAAAAGAATCGTAGCCTTGAGGATGCAGCACATTAAATCCTTTGTGGCGCTTAAAACGTGCAAAAATATCACTCGCAATATATCCTAAGGGATGCCCCACATGAAGCCCAGCTCCAGAGGGATAAGGAAACATATCCAGAATATAAAATTTGGGCTTTTCTGAATGGTTCAGCACTTTAAAGGTTTCGTGCTTGGTCCAGTATTCCTGCCATTTTTTTTCAATTTCTTTAAAGTCGTATCCCACTTGTTTTGGTGTTGATTGCTATGATTAGCACAAAAATACGCTTATTGCTGGAATGATAAAATGCTAAAAGAATATTTTATACGACCCGTGGTCTTGTATTTCTTTTATATTTTTACAAAAACAATTAATGTGGCGCAAAGTTTTCAAGAAACCTACCAAAAAAGAAGATTGCTTACCGGATACTTTTCTGTAGTATTAAGTATCACGCTTGTCTTATTTTTCGTTGGAGTTTTGGGCTTATTCCTACTAAACACTAAAAATATTGCCTCGCACTTCAAAGAGCAAATTGTGATGACAGTTTACTTAAAAGATAGTGCTAAAGATATTGAAATCACTCAGCTTCAAAAGAAAATACAACTCAATCCAGCAACAAAGGATGTTTATTTTACTTCAAAAGAAGAGGCAGCAGAATTATACGCAAGAGATATTGGAGAAGACTTTCTGGAATTTTTGGGATACAATCCCTTATTAAATTCCATAGACGTATATTTTAATGCTTCTTATGTAAATACATTATCACTACTTCAAACAAAAAGTGAACTCGAAACAGCTGAATTTGTAAATGAAGTGGTTTATGATCAACCCTTAGTCAATCTTTTAGATGAGAATATTAGTAGAATCTCATTAGTGTTACTAATTACAACCGTTTTGTTTGTAATTATCGCATTGTTGCTTATTAACAGTTCCATTCGACTCTCCATCTATTCCAAAAGGTTTATTATTAAAACCATGCAGCTAGTGGGTGCGACAAAATCATTTATACGCAGACCTTTTATATGGATTCATTTGCAACTAGGAATCATAAGTTCTCTTCTGGCTTTGGGTGGGCTTTCACTCTTATTTTTCGAACTCAACAAGCGGTTCCCAGAATTAAACATGATGAATTACCCCTTTGAACTGGGTGTCGTATTTGGAGGTGTTTTACTTTTGGGTATTGGAATTACGGGTATCAGTACTTTTTTTGCAACACAACGCTATTTAAACCTTAAAACAGATGCTGTTTATTAAATTCAATTCACCCCTATGAAACAGTCAAATACTTCTAAAAAACTATTGTTTGGAAAACGAAATTATCGCTTTCTATTTCTTGCAATTATTTTAATTACTACTGGTTTTATATTAATGACTGGTGGAGGCAGTGATGATCCAAATTACTTCAATGAAGCTATTTTTAGTTTCAGACGTATTCGCCTGGCACCTACACTTGTACTTTGTGGTTTTGGAGTTGCCATGTATTCTATACTTACAGAACAAGCTTCTAAAAAATGAGTTATTTAGAGGCAATAGTATTGGGCATTATTCAGGGGTTAACTGAATTTTTGCCAATTTCCTCTAGTGGTCATTTGGAGATCGGTAAGGCACTCTTTGGAAATCAAGCTGGAGCTCAGGAAAGTTTATTTTTAACTATTGCACTTCATGTAGCTACCGCATTGAGTACAATAGTGGTATTTAGAAAAGATATCTTTGACCTTTTAAAGGGACTCTTTGCCTTTAAATGGAATGAAAGCAAAACCTTCAGTTTCAAAATATTACTCTCCATGATTCCCGCTATATTCGTGGGACTATTTCTTCAAGATCAAATAGAATTACTTTTTTCTCAAAATTTAGTTTTAGTAGGAGCAATGCTTTGTCTCACTGCAGTCATTTTATTTTGGGCCGATAAAGCTAAAAAAACAGATAAAATAGTTTCGTCAAAAAATGCTGTGATTTTAGGTTTTGTACAAGCCATTGCTATCCTCCCAGGAATTTCAAGAAGCGGATCAACAATTGCTACTGCTGTGTTATTGGGTATTGACCGAGAAAAAGCGGCACGTTTTTCTTTTTTAATGGTTCTACCGCTTATTTTTGGCAGTATGGCCAAAACACTTTTGGATGTAGAAGGCATAAGTCAAAAGATAGAATTTCTTCCTTTACTTTTAGGTTTTCTTGCAGCTTTTCTAACCGGTGTTGTAGCGTGTAAGTGGATGATTACACTTGTCAAAAAAAGTCAGCTTAAATACTTCAGCCTATACTGTCTGGTGGTAGGTGGAATTGCTCTAGCTTATGGACTTCTTTAAACAAAATTTCAATTCAGAAGAATTACAAGAAGGGCAAATCTTCTTAATTGACAAACCCTTGGGATGGACTTCTTTTCAGGTTGTCAATAAAATTCGATGGCATTTAAAAAATACAACAGGATTAAAAAAACTTAAAGTAGGACATGCAGGAACCTTAGACCCTTTAGCTACAGGATTATTACTTATCTGCACAGGGAAAAAAACAAAAATAATAAGTACCCTACAAGATTCTGAAAAAGAATATACCGGTACATTCAAACTTGGAGCAACAACCCCCTCCTACGATCTAGAAACTGAGATTGACGAAACTTTTAGCATTGAACATGTCACTTCAGAAATATTAGAAAAAACCACAAAACAATTTATTGGCAAAATACAACAACAACCTCCTGTTTTTTCAGCATTAAAAAAAGATGGAAAAAGGCTTTATGAATATGCTCGTGCAGGACAATCTGTTGAAATTCAAAAACGTGATGTTACTGTAGTAGAATTTAAAATAACAAATACAGAATTACCTAATATAAATTTTTTAATTCGCTGTAGTAAGGGAACTTACATTAGAAGTTTAGCACATGATTTTGGAAAATCAATTTCTAGTGGAGCACATCTTACGGCACTTACAAGAACGCAAAGTGGTGGATTTAAGTTAAAAGATGCTTATACTATGGATAGTGTATTAAATTATAACCCTGATATAAATATTAAAAGCAAATAATGTAATAACTTGCTTTGAGATTTATTAAATAAATCAAAATGACACAACAAACGATTTCAAAACAATTAAACCGTTTAGGATATATTCAAGCCCCCATTGAAAAAGATGTTGACCTAAGCCAAGCTATTTTAGATCTGAAAAAAGAAAAGAATGCTGTTCTTCTTGCGCATTATTATCAAGAACCCGCTATTCAAGACTTAGCAGACTATCTAGGGGACAGTTTATATCTTGCCCAACAAGCCGCAAAAGTTGAAGCTGATATCATTGTTTTTGCTGGAGTCCATTTTATGGCTGAAACCGCAAAAATTATTAACCCATCAAAAAAGGTCTTACTTCCAGATTTAAAAGCAGGTTGCTCTTTGGCAGACTCTTGTCCACCAGCAGATTTTGCCGCTTTTAAAGCCAAACACCCAAAAGCGGTAGTTGTAACCTATATCAATTGTTCTGCAGAAATCAAAGCACTAAGCGATATTGTTTGCACGTCAAGTAATGCCAAAAAAGTCATTGAAAGCATTCCTATGGACCAGGAAATTATATTTGCACCCGACAAAAATTTAGGTCGCTTTTTAATCAAAGAAACGGGGAGGAATATGATTTTATGGGATGGAGCTTGTATTGTTCATGAAGCTTTTTCCTTTGATAAAATAGTAGCCTTAGCCCAAGAACATCCTTCTGCTAAATTTATTGCCCATCCGGAAAGTGAATCTCCTATTCTTGAAATTGCACATTATGTAGGTAGCACTTCTGGACTTCTTCAATTTGTTCAGACGGATTCTGCTTCCAGCTATATTGTCGCAACAGAAGCTGGAATACTGTATGAAATGCAAAAAAAATGTCCCCACAAAACCTTTATACCGGCACCCGTTGACGATGACACTTGTGCCTGCAGCGAATGTGCTTTCATGAAACTAAATACCCTAGAAAAATTGTACAATTGCCTACGTTTTGAACAACCTGAAATACAATTAGCTCCTCATCTAATTGAAAAAGCAAAAAAGCCAATTCTTAAAATGTTAGATCTGAAATAATAATGTTTACAGATGTATTAATTATAGGTACTGGAATTTCTGGACTTTCTTTTGCTATTAAATTAGCACTTAATGATCCTAAAATCTCTATGGTCTTAATTTCAAAAGACCAAGTCAGTGAGGGAAATACAAAATATGCTCAAGGAGGTATTGCTGTTGTTTCAGATTTTCAGAAAGATTCTTTTCAAAAACACATTAAAGACACATTAATTGCTGGGGATGGAGCTTGTGATCCTGAAGTTGTGAAATTTGTTGTGGAAGAAGGAAAAGATCGGTTAGAAGAATTAATTAATTGGGGAACTCAATTTGATACACAGCAAGAAAATCTTCATTTAGTAAAAGAAGGAGGACATTCGGAAAAAAGAGTGGTGCATTATAAAGACCACACGGGTCTTCACATTCAACAAGCATTAATTAATAAAATTAAGTCCTTCCCCAATATTAAAATCTTAGAGAATCACACTCTAGTAGATTTAATTACCGATCATCACAGTTCTAAAAAAAGTAATAGATGTTATGGTGCTTATGTGATTTCAAAAGAAAAAGAAAGTATCTTAAAAATAAATGCTAAAATCACTGCACTATGTACTGGTGGTAATGGAAGCCTATACGCTCACAGCACCAACCCTGCTATTGCAACTGGCGATGGTCTTGGCGCAGCCTATCGAGCAAAAGTTCACATGGACAAACTTCCCTATGTTCAATTTCATCCTACGGCGCTTTTCCATCAAGTGAATGGAAATACTTTCTTAATTACTGAAGCCGTTCGAGGAGCAGGAGCAAAACTTAGAAACAGTTTAGGAGAAAGGTTCATGAGTAAATATGATGTAAGAAAAGAGCTTGCACCAAGGGATATTGTAGCAAGAGCTATTCAAAGAGAGATCCACAAGCAAAAAGAAAAATTTGTCACTCTAGACTGCTCTGATATAGATCTAGAAACCTGGGAAAAACGATTCCCAAACATCTATGAAACCTGTTTAAAACTCGATATTAATTTACCAAAAGATCCCATTCCAGTAGTTCCAGCTGCACATTATTTTTGCGGAGGAATTCAAGTAAATCATAAAAGTGAGTCAAAGTTAAAAGGCCTCTATGCCATTGGAGAATGCAGTTCAACGGGCTTGCATGGTGCCAATCGACTTGCTTCCAACTCACTTCTTGAAGCTTTAGTTTTTTCTCATCGAGCAGCACTAGATGTTATTATTGCATTAAAGAAAACGTTACCCAAAAAATCATTTTATGAAGCCATTCCAGAATGGAAAGGAGACACATATTCTAATTCAGTGGAAATTAAAGAAATTCGTCTTTTACGTCTCAGATTACAAGAAGTTATGACCAATTATTTGGGGATTTTCAAAACTACTGAAGGACTTAAAAAAGCAGATGTTGAAATGTTTGAAATATACAAAAGAGTGCATGAAATTTACAATCAACATAAACTAACAAACGGCCTATGTGAATTACGAAACATGGTAAGTATTGCTCATTTAATCATTCAACAAGCGCAATCCATAACTGAAAATAAAGGGGTTTTTTACAATCAAGATTATGCGAAGTAACTTTTCTCAAAAATATAAAAGCGAATTATATCATTTCATTGATCAAGCCTTAAAAGAAGATATTGGTTCGGGTGACCATAGTGGGAAATCATGTATTACTGAAACAGCGAAAAGTTCTGCCAAATTGCTAGTTAAAGAAGAGGGAGTTCTAGCTGGAATGGAATTAGCAAAAGTTATTTTTCATCAATATGATCCTAATTTAACTTTCCATCCACTTATTGAAGAAGGTGCCTATGTCACAAAAGGGGCTGTCCCCTTTGAAGTAGAGGGAAATACACAATCCATTCTAGCAACAGAACGTTTAATTCTGAATTGTTTACAACGCATGAGTGGAATTGCAACACTCACAAATAAATTATCACAAAAAATAAAACACACCTCATGCCGACTTTTAGATACACGAAAAACTACTCCTAATTTTAGGTATCCCGAAAAATGGGCTGTTCAAATCGGTGGGGGAACCAACCACAGAATGGGTTTATTTGATGCGCTTATGATAAAAGACAATCATGTTGATTTTTGTGGCGGAATGACCCAAGCGCTTCAAAAAACAGAGCAATATTTAAATTCATTGCCTAAGCAATTGGAAGTAGTTGTGGAGGCTAGAAATCTTGATGAAATAAAGGCTATCCTAATATTTCCGTGGGTTAGCAGGATCTTGTTAGACAATTTTACTTCTGAAGAACTCGTTACTGCGGTTGAATTAATCGATAAAAAATTGCCAACTGAAGCCTCTGGAAATATTACAGATAAAAACTTGGTTGAAATGGCAGAAACGGGGGTAAATTTCATTTCGATGGGTGCTTTAACCTATGCTGCAAAACCTATTGATCTTAGCCTGAAAGCCGTTTTGAAGTAAATAAGAGTTTGATTAAAGTTTGACCTTGCATATTGTTGGTATTAACCAGAACAAATTCTTCTTTAATTTTTATATTTGTTAACACATTCATCTACATGAAATACCAAAGAATACTTTTAAAATTGAGTGGTGAAGCTTTAATGGGTTCACTAACACATGGAATTGATCCGATTCAAATTGATAGTTATGCTAAAGAAATTAAAAAAGTTTTTGATTTAGGAATCGAAATCGCAATTGTCATAGGAGGAGGAAACATTTTTAGAGGTGTCTCAGGAGCAAGTAAAGGCATGGATCGCGTACAGGCGGATTACATGGGAATGCTAGCAACTGTTATCAATGGGTTAGCACTTCAAAGCGCTCTTGAGAATAATGATGTTCCCACTAGACTTCAGACGGCTATTAAAATTGAAGCCATTGCCGAACCTTTTATTAAAAGAAAAGCCACCCGACATCTTGAAAAAGGACGTGTTGTCATCTTTGGATCTGGAACAGGAAATCCGTTTTTTACAACAGATTCAGCTGCTGTTCTTCGCGCAATTGAAATAAATGCAGATGTTATTTTAAAAGGGACACGTGTAGATGGAATTTATGATGAGGACCCGGAAAAAAATAAAGAAGCAGTAAAGTTTGAATCCATATCATTTGATGAGGTGTTAAAAAAAGGTCTGAAAGTAATGGACACTACTGCCTTCACATTAAGTCAAGAAAATAAACTCCCCATTATTGTTTTTGACATGAATACACCCGGTAATTTAATGAATGTAATAAAAGGAAAAAATATAGGAACACGAGTCAATTTATAAGAATGCACTTATGGAAGAAATGGATTTTATTGTTGATACAGCAAAAGAAAGTATGGATCAAGCTTTGGCACATTTAGAAAAAGAAATGCTCAATTTAAGAGCAGGAAAAGCCAATCCGATTATGCTCTCCAGTGTAAAACTAGATTATTATGGCACTATGACGGCAATCAGTCAAGTAGCCAACATAAATACACCCGACGCACGAACGATTACCGTTCAACCATGGGAAAAAGGAATGCTTCAGGAAATAGAAAAAGCAATTCTCATCGCAAATTTAGGTTTCAACCCAATGAATAATGGGGAATCCATTATCATCAACATACCACCTCTTACGGAAGAACGTCGTCGTGATTTAGCCAAAATAGCTAAATCAGAAACTGAAAATGCAAAAATTGGAATAAGAGCCGCTCGAAAAGAAGCAAACGATGACATTAAAAAATCAGAAGCCTCGGATGATATTCAAAAAAATTATGAAATTGATATTCAAGAGCTAACAGATAGTTACAACGCTAAAGCAGATGAGATTTTTAGAATCAAAGAGAAAGAAATTTTAACTGTGTAACACTTCCCAATCTCTTAGCTGACTGAGCTCTTCATGAAAAAGAAAAAACAATCAAACATATGGGGCCTGGTGGCACGACTTATTCTAAGAAATAGAATACTCATTCTTGCTGCTATTATTGCACTTACTGGATTCTGGGCCTCCCAGTGGAAGTATATGCAATTTACTTTTACAGAAGCAAACTTATTGCCTGACAATCACCCGGAAAATGTTCTCTACCAATCCTTTGTCAAAACATTTGGTGAAGAAGGAAACGTAATTGTCATTGCAGTTGAAGATTCGGATTTTTTTTCACCTGAAAAAAGGAATTCTTGGAGAAAACTAAATGACAGTATCACAGACTTTAAAGAGATTAATTTTGTACTTTCTATAGACAATATTCAAGAATTAATTAAAGACTCTAAAGAGGAAAAATTCACACTAGAGAACGTTAAACTAAGTGCTGCAACGGATTCTGCTGGTCTTTCAAAGTTCAAAGAAAAGTTATTTTTAGAGCTTCCCTTTTACAATAATTTGGTGTTTAATTCAGAAAACAATACCATTCGGACCCTAATTTACATGGACCCCGATATTGTCAATACAGCAGCACGAAAGGATTTTATTTTCAACACATTCATTCCACTCATTGAAGCTTTTGAGGAGGAAACAAAAATGGATGTACGTGTGTCTGGAATGCCCTATATAAGAACACTTAATGCACAAAATATTGTAGATGAAATTGGACTCTTTATACTTGGAGCTACCCTTATCACTTCTGTAATTTTCTTTTTATTTTTTAGATCTTTTAGAGCCACCTTCATATCACTTATTGTGGTTGCCGTTGGAGTGATGTGGGCTTTTGGTATTTTGGGTTGGTTGGGCTACGAAATTACCGTCTTAACAGCATTGATACCTCCATTGATCATAGTAATAGGAATTCCAAATTGTATTTTTCTAATCAACAAATACCAACAAGAAGTAGCCAAACACAACAATCAAGCAAAATCACTTCAGCGTGTTATTGTTAAGATCGGAAACGCTACACTCATGACAAATCTAACCACCGCTTCTGGGTTTGCTACATTTATTTTAACCAATAGTAAGATATTAAAAGAGTTTGGTGTTGTCGCTTCAATTAATATTGTAGCAATTTTTTTACTCTCTCTTTTAATTATTCCAATTGTGTATAGTTTTATGAAACTTCCCAACAAGAAGCACCTAAAGCATTTAAAAAATAAGTCTATTGACTATTTTGTAAAGTGGATGGAAAATAAAGTACGGGAAAAACGAATCAATGTCTATATTGTATCTCTACTAGGACTAATCATAGGAATTATAGGAATTTATCAAATCAAAATTTCAGGTAGCATTATAGAGGACATGCCCAAAAGTGCTCCATTTTTCGAAGATATTCGTTTTTTTGACCAAAGTTTTAATGGGATAGTTCCAGTAGAAATATGGCTTGACAGTAAACGTGAAAATGGTATTGTAAAACCGGCTACATTGAAACGAATGAACGAACTCCAAGAAGTCATAGGAGAATATCCTGAGCTGGCACAGCCCATATCCGTTGTCAATGCAGTTAAGTTTGCCAAGCAGGCATACTATAATGGGAATCCTAATTATTACAGCCTTCCAACGACACAAGAAAATAGTTTTATCTATCCCTACTTAAGTAAAGCCAATGGAGACAGTCAGCTCCTAAGTGGATACGTTGACAGTACAGGTCAGTATGGAAGAATAACGACCTTTATGCAAGACATTGAAACTGATCGAATGGAAATTATTGAAGCTGAATTAAAAAAAGCGATTACTAAAATTTTTCCTGCCGAGCGTTATGGGGTAAATATAACTGGGAAATCTTTACTTTTTTTAAAAGGAACAAAATATCTTATTAATAATCTTATACTCTCTCTATCCTTAGCCATTTTATTAATTGCCTTCTTTATGGCTTATTTGTTTCGATCATTTAAAATGATTTTAATTTCCCTAATACCGAACTTACTTCCACTTATCATAACAGCTGGAGTGATGGGATTTGCAGGAATTCCGCTAAAGCCTTCCACTATATTAGTTTTTAGCATAGCCTTCGGAATATCCGTTGACGATACGATTCACTTTCTAGCAAAATATAGGCAGGAGCTAATCTCAAACAACTGGAGGATTAAGCAAGCCGTTTTTGCTGCACTCAGAGAGACCGGAATTAGCATGTTCTATACTTCTGTGGTTTTATTTTTTGGGTTTTCAGTCTTTTTGTCTTCCAATTTTGGTGGCACCCAAGCATTAGGTGGTCTAGTAGCTGTTACGCTATTGATGGCAATGCTCGCTAATTTGATTTTACTCCCTTCATTACTTATTTCCCTTGAAGATACAATCAGCAATGATAAAGTGTTGAAAGAACCAAAAATTGAGATTTTAGATCAATAAGGGAAGTGCTCCTCTACCGGCTAAATTTTATGAAATAAACTTATCTTTGCCTTGCTAAAAGCAAATTCATGAAAGCAGTAAAAATTAAAAACGTTTTACAAACTGGAGCTGTAAATACCCCTTGCTCAGTTCAAGGTTGGGTTAGAACCTTTCGAGCAAATCGATTTATTGCCTTGAATGATGGGTCTACTATTGATAATCTTCAATGTGTAGTTGATTTTGAAAGACTAGAAGAATCCCTATTAAAACAAATTACAACGAGTGCTGCACTTCATTTGGAAGGAACCTTAGTCGAAAGCCAAGGAAGTGGACAAAAAGTTGAATTACAAGTTGAAAAAATTACACTTCTAGGAGCTTCAGATCCTGAAAAATATCCTATTCAACCCAAAAAACATAGTCTAGAGTTTTTAAGAGAAAAAGCACATTTGAGAGTTCGTACCACCACTTTTTCTTCTGTAATGCGGGTACGTTCAGCCCTTGCTTTTGCTGTACATGAATTCTTCCAAGAAGAAGGATTCTTTTATGTAAACACCCCAATCATAACAGGAAGTGATGCAGAGGGAGCCGGTGAAATGTTTCATGTTTCGACTTTAGACCCTAAAAATCCACCCCTCACAGAATCAGGGGATATAGATTATAAAAGTGATTTTTTTGGTAAAGAAACGAATCTTACTGTTTCAGGACAATTAGAAGCAGAAGCGTATGCTTTAGGACTAGGAGATGTTTATACCTTTGGACCAACATTTCGTGCAGAAAACTCAAACACTACAAGACACCTTGCAGAATTTTGGATGATAGAGCCTGAAATGGCATTTTATGATTTAAATGACAACATGGATCTTGCTGAAAAATTTATAACTTCAGTTCTTAAAAAAGTATTAAGCCGTTGTGAAAAAGATCTACTTTTCCTTGAAGAGCGCTTTAATAATGAAGAAAAAAGTAAACCTCAACTTGAAAGAAGTCCAATGGGACTGCTTGAGAAAATAAGATTTGTAGTTGAAAATGACTTCAAACGAGTAAGTTATACTGAAGCCTACGAAATTTTGAGAAACTCAAAACCCAATAAAAAGAAAAAATTTCAATTCCCAATCACAGAATGGGGAGTTGATCTTCAAAGTGAACATGAGCGTTATTTAGTCGAAAAACATTTTAACTGTCCCGTGATTTTATATGATTATCCTGCAAATATAAAAGCCTTTTATATGCGGAGAAATGATGATGAAAAAACTGTACGGGCAATGGATATTTTATTTCCAGGTATTGGAGAAATTGTTGGTGGTTCGCAAAGAGAAGAACGTTTGGAGGTACTTGAAAAGAGAATTGAAGAAATGGGAATTGACAAAAAAGAACTTTGGTGGTATTTAGACCTCAGACGCTTTGGAAGTGTTCCTCATAGTGGTTTTGGCCTTGGCTTTGAACGCTTGGTTCAATTTACTACAGGCATGAACAATATACGTGATGTAATTCCATTTCCTAGAACCCCACAAAATGCATCTTTCTAGTTCATATCCCCTAAAGTTTTATCTTTACCTATCGAATCATTAATTTATGCTAAAGCAACAGCTCCAAATAAAGCTTTCTCAAAAACTGTCTCCTCAACAAATCCAGTTGATGAAGTTGATTCAACTATCTACGCTTGATCTTGAACAAAAGATTGAAGCAGAGATGGGAGAAAATCCTGCATTAGAGACAGGAAAAGAAGAAATTATTTCTGAAAATCAAGAAGATGATTATGATGGAACCACTTCAATTGAAGCAGATGAAATTAATGTTGACCAGTATCTAAGTGACGATGAAATACCTGCCTACCGTCTTTATACCAATAATTACAGTAGTGATGACGAGGACAAAACTATACCACTAAGCGGAGGGATAAGTTTTCATCAATACCTCCATCAACAAATGGGAAATCTGATACTTGACGAAGAGGAAATGCAAATTGCAGAATTTCTAATCGGCAGTATTGATGAAAGCGGTTATATCAGAAGAACTTTAAACGAACTGATTGATGATTTGGCTTTTACCCAAAATATCATTGTTGAAAAAAATACATTAGAAAAAATTCTTAAATCAGTGCAGACGCTAGATCCACCGGGAGTGGGAGCCCGATCATTACAAGAATGCCTTTCAATTCAACTTAAAAAAAAGAAAAAAGACCGTCCTGAAGTTGAACACGCTCTACGTATTATTGAAGATGAATTTGACCATTTTTCACATAAACATTATAGCAAACTTCAAGAACGTGTTGGCATAAGCAAAGAAGAATTAAAAACTGCATTAGATCTAATCAGTAATTTGAATCCAAAACCAGGAGGCGCACTTTCAAATACGGTACAAAACACACATGTTGTTCCTGATTTTATCTTAACGATAGAAGACGGAAAAATAGAAGTGACTTTAAATCGGAGAAATGCACCACAATTAAAAGTTTCCAATGCCTACAAAGAGATGCTTACTGGCTATCAAGTAAGTACCTCAAAATCAAAATCACAACAAGAGGCTGTTCTTTTCATTAAACAAAAGTTGGACGCTGCAAAATGGTTTATTGAAGCCATTCAACAGCGACACCAAACTCTATACCTTACAATTAGAGCCATAGTAAATCATCAACAAGAATATTTCCTTACGGGTGATGAGCGCAAGCTAAAACCGATGATTTTAAAAGATATTGCAAGTAAAATAGAAATGGATATTTCAACTGTATCTCGTGTTGCAAACAGCAAATATATAGAAACACCCTATGGTGTTAAATTACTTAAAACCTTCTTTTCTGAGGGCTTAAAAAATGATGAAGGTGAAGATGTTTCTTCCATAGAAATCAAAAACATACTGGGTCAATTGATTTCTGAAGAAAATAAAAAAAAGCCACTAACTGATGATACACTCTCTAAAGCTCTAAAAGAAAAGGGATATATTGTTGCACGTCGAACTGTTGCTAAATATCGGGAGCAACTTGAGATACCAGTCGCTAGAATGCGAAAAGAACTATAGCTAGAGTAGGTAAAAAATTAAACCTACTTTTATCGGAGTTAATTCTATAGGTAGGGTTTGAGGAGAAAGTAAATCCATCTTGAAAAAGGGAGTTAGACGATAGGCCAAATAAAAATTCCAAGTATTATACCCAAAGCTAAGGTGAGCTGTAGCTCCCAGATTGTGTAATTCCGTTTTAACAGGGAAAACTACAGTGTCTTGTTTTGCACGCACTCGATAATTCCATTGGAAAGCGATCCCTCCATAAATCCTCCAAAAAGCATAATCAGTAGAGGAAGAACTTCGCCAACGTAAACTCAAAGGTAACTCTAGTGATTGAATAGAAAAAAATAAGGGAGAAACTGTTGGATCATCATTAAGTGTATAAAGTCCTTTAGTTTGTTGGTCTACCGTTCTATTTAAATTTGTGTTGTAACGTTCAAATCCCATCCCCAGCCCAACTCCTAAGGCAAATTGACCAGAAGAATCTATTGGAAAATCCCGCACCAATCCCCATTGAAAATGACTGGAAAGACCTCTAGCATCAAAATTTTCTTGGTTGGTGTCTAAAGCGATAAAAGACACACCCAAATAGATTTGATCCTCTCTATAAAAAGAAAAATCAGTAGAGTCTGTTTTTACATCATTATAAACTAAAGAGGACTCCTCCTGACTAAAAGATAAAAAACCGATCAGCAAAGCAAATGAAATTAAAGTATGTGTAAATCTTAAATCCACGTCGAGTCAATGTAAAAAAAAAGTGCCTTAAAAAGACACTTTTATCTATTATAAATTACAAGTATATTAATTTATGTTTTGCGTATAATCACCAACTCGTGTTGTATAGTTGATTTTTAAGGCACTAACTTTTCTTAATTCTTGCTTGATATCCTGGATTAAACCCATTTTAGTTTCACTATCAACCTTCAAAGCAGTTGTCAGAACATTTTGGAGTTCTTGACGCTTTGAGGCACGCTCTGCTAAAATAAAAGCTCCTACTTCACTAACCGTAGCAAACTTATCGTTTAACTGTATTCTTGCTGTAGAACCATATTTGTCAACATAGCGACTTGAAGGTTTGCCTGCATAGATATACATAACACGATCTTTCTTATCAAGCTTTTCTACTTGATCTGCAGCTGGTAGTTTATTGACAATTAATAAAGTACTGTCTCTCATCACAGTAGCAACCATGAAAAAGAATAACAACATAAAAACAATATCGGGGAGCGATGCAGTATTAATTGCAGGTGATTCTCCTCCTTTTTTCTTTTTAAATTTTGACATAGTTTTTTATTTAACTGGATTTACTGCTTGATTCTGCTTCCGAAAGTTTCTGTGGATACATTTGTTTAACCACGTCTAACATCGGTTTTAATTCCTCGCGATCATCTTCAGAGGTCCTTGGATCGTCGTATTTCTTTTGAGCCTCAACATAATTTAATCCTAAATTAGGATTGAGACGCAAAAATTCACGATTACGCAACTCATTGTAGGCCGCTACCAATTCGTTTTGAACAGCGATGTACACCTTATAGGTGGTTTCGCGGTCACTCTTTAATGAAATAATAGCCTTGTCTGGATTATCTGATGATGACTCATCTCGTTTTCCCTGACAATAAGCACAAGCTTCATCTCCTACTCCACCTCCGTTATCAAGAAACTCAACAGCTAAAGAACGTAAGTCTTTAATATCTGCTAATTCCTCTTCTACAAGAAGTTGGTCATTTTTACTTACTAGAACAGTAAAAATATTTTTCTGCCTGATAATTGGAGGGTCAACTTGATCTTCCATTGGTGGTAATTTACGATTCAATCCACTGTCTGTTTCAATGGTTGTAGTAACCAAGAAAAAGATGAGAAGAAGAAACGCAATATCGGCCATAGAACCTGCATTAACTTCGGGTGCTGCTCTTTTTGCCATAATCTATCTGTTGAATAATTTCTTACCTCCAAAAAACACCATAGAACCAATGGCCAATGCTGCTAAAAGATAAAACATTCTTAATCCTGTTTCTACCCATCGGGATCCACTAGCTGAAAGTATTTCACCGTCTTTTAATGGAGTTTCAACACCAGAGGAAGCGCCATAAGCGATAACCAATATGACAACAAAACATCCTATAAAAAGGATGGATTTTTTCAATTTCTGTCCACTAGAAGCTAGGTTTAATAAAGAAAATAAAACAGTAATGATTACTGTTATTACAAGAATAGCAATAGACAGGGACACCAAAGGAGATACTGTTCCAAAGTCGCCCATACTGGCTGCCATTTTAATTTCTTCATCTCCTGCGCCAATAACTCTAAATAAGAATATAACGCCTAGCAAACCAAAAACAGCACTAATAACTTTTACAATTGTTTGAATATTCATAATGAATTGCTGTTAAGGGTTAATTATTTTTTTTGTGCAACAAGGATGTCAATCAATGTGATTGAAGCATCTTCCATATCGTTTACAATACTATCGATTTTTGCAACAATGTAGTTATAGAATACTTGAAGAATAATAGCAACTACAAGTCCAAATACCGTTGTTAGAAGGGCGACTTTAATACCCCCTGCAACAAGTGAAGGCTGCATGTCTCCAGCTGCTTCAATCTTATCAAATGCTTGAATCATCCCAATTACCGTCCCCATAAATCCTAACATGGGAGCCAATGCAATAAATAAAGATATCCAAGACACATTTTTTTCAAGTTGTCCCATTTGAACGCCTCCATAAGCTACAACAGCTTTTTCAGCACTTTCAACACCCTCATCCATTCTATCTAAACCTTGATAGAAAATAGAAGCTACAGGTCCTTTAGTATTTCTGCAGTATTCTTTGGCAGCATCAACACCACCTGAGGACAATGCTTCTTCAACACCTTCAGTTAATTTCTTAGTGTTTGTAGTCGCTAAGTTCAAAAAGATGATACGCTCAATAGCGATGGCTAATCCGAGGATCAAACAGATCAATACGATCCCCATGAAACTGGGTCCACCTTCGATGAAACGTTTCTTTAATTCCTGAGTGAAAGTTGCGGATTCAGCTGTAGCTTGATCATCAGCATCTTGAGAAATTGTAGTAGCAACTGTGCTAGTAGTAACGATTGTAGCGTTGGCAGTAGCCATAAAACCTAGCAGTGTAAGGGCAAAAAATAATTTTTTCATTTTAAATAATTGTTTGTTCTTTTAAATTAAATGCGTTTAAAGATAAAAAAAAATATACACGATATTATTTTTTTGCAGAGAGGAAGGGATTCGAACCCTCGATACGCTTTTGGCGTATACACACTTTCCAGGCGTGCGCCTTCGACCACTCGGCCACCTCTCTTAATCTATATCCAAATAAAGGGAAAATTATCTTTCTAAAAAAATATTTTTCTTTCTAAAATTTAATTTTTTGGTTTTTAAAAATAGATAATGCATTTTTTGTAGTGATTGAAGCAATCTCATCTTCAGTTAAACCATAACATTGAGCCACTTTTTCTGCAATCAAAGAAAGATAACTACTTTCATTTCGTTTTCCTCGATAGGGTGCTGGTGCTAAATAAGGAGCATCTGTTTCCAGGACGATAGCTTCAGAGGGGATTTCATTCAAAAACTGGTCTATCTTTCCATTCTTAAAAGTCACCACTCCACCTATTCCTAGTTTGAAATTTAAATCAATAGCTCGCTTAGCCTCCTCCAATGTACCTGTAAAACAATGAAAGATACCATATAAATCATTTCCTCGATGTTCCTCTAAAACTTCAAACACTTCATTAAATGCATCGCGACAATGAATTACTATTGGGAGCCCATACTCTTTTGCCCATATTATCTGTTGGGAAAAGGCAACTTGTTGTTCTTTAATAAATTCTTTTTCCCAATACAGATCCATACCAATCTCACCTATGGCACAAAATTTTCGCGCCTTTAATTGCACTTCCACCAAAGTGAGTTCGTCTTTATAATTTTCCTTAACATGCGTAGGGTGTAATCCAGCCATCAAATGTACTTGAGCAGGATAAGCAGCTTCCAAGGCATACATACGCTCAACATAAGTACTGTCAATAGCCGGAATGAAAAAATGTTGTACACCAGCAGCCTGAGCATTTTGCAACACTAAACTTCGATCTTCATCAAAAGCTTCGACATATAGATGGGTGTGAGTGTCTATCAATAGCATATTGAGATATTATTATTTGAATTTATAAGGATACAAAGTTACTTAACTATATAAAGACTCTTCTGTTTAAACAGAACAATTACTTTTGTGTTGGTTAAGCTAATTTAGTTATTAAGGTAAAAATGATAACACGTCCTTCTGTTTCTTTTCAAATGACCAAAACACGTCACATTGTATGCAAGGCGCATATTAATGGTGTCAGTTGTCAATTACTTATTGACACGGGAGCCTCTTCTAGTTGCATCCACTCAAAACTACAGGAGCACTTTAAATTACGAAGTAAAGGGGATCCTTTTGCAGCAGCAGGAGCAAGTAAAGGTAAAATGGAAGCTGTATTGACGGCAAAGAGTAAAATACAATTGGGAAGACATGAAGTCGGAAAGTTAAGCTTTGTATTGCTAGATCTAACTCATATTAACACCACATTATCATCTCAAGGGGCTTTACCCATTGAGGGTATCATTGGTGCTGATTTCTTAAAAAAAAATAAAGTAGTTGTTGATTACCGAAATCGAAAACTTTGGTTATAACTCAAATGCTTTTTTTACATCTCCATCCATAAGGTGAGTCAAAGGATCTTCTAAAGCCTCTTTTACAGCAACTAAAAAACCAACAGATTCTTTTCCATCAATAATTCGGTGATCATAAGACAACGCCAAATACATCATTGGACGTATCTCAACTTTACCATTAATCGCCACAGGTCGCTCAATAATATTGTGCATTCCCAAAATTCCTGATTGGGGCGGATTTATAATAGGTGTTGACAACATAGATCCAAAAACACCTCCATTAGATATTGTAAAAGTACCTCCTGTCATATCATCTACTGTTATTTTTCCATCACGTGCACGAACAGCCAAACGTCCAATTTCTTTTTCAATTCCACTAAAGCTTAAATTTTCAGCATTTCTAACTACGGGAACCATTAATCCTTTGGGACCTGAAACTGCTACACTAATATCACAATAATCATAGGCGATTTTATAATCCCCATCCATCATAGAATTTACATCAGGAAAGAGACCTAAGGCTCGAACTACAGCTTTTGTGAAAAAACTCATAAAACCAAGTTTTACCCCATGCTTTTCAAAAAACGCATCTTTATGTGCATTCCGAACAGCAAAAATGGGAGCCATATCTGCTTCATTGAAAGTGGTGAGCATTGCAGTTTCATTTTTTGCATCAACAAGACGCTCTGCAACTTTACGGCGCAACATAGAAAGTTTTGTTCTACTTTGTGCACGAGCTCCCCAATCAGGCTGGCTTCCCATGGAAGGAGTCGCTTTCACTGCATCTTCTTTTGTAATTCTACCTGCTCTACCAGACCCGTTAATAGACTTTGGATCCATTCCTTTTTCAGCAATAATTTTTCTTGCAGCAGGGGAAGGGGTCTGTGATGCATAAGTAGTTTCTTGAACCGGAGCTGCTTTAGGAGATTCAGAAGCCACAGCAACAGGCTTATCCTCACCGGAATTCTCTTTGCCCTCAGGAACTTTTCCTTCGGTGTCAATTAAACAGACAACCGCTCCTACGGCCACAGCATCTCCTTCCTCAGCTTTGAGTGTAATCGTTCCACTAACTTCTGCTGGAAGTTCTAAAGTAGCCTTATCCGAATCTACCTCTGCAATCGCTTGATCTTTTTCTACGTAATCTCCATCAGCGACAAGCCATTGAGCAATTTCTACTTCGGTGATCGATTCTCCTGGAGAAGGAACTTTCATTTCTAAAATCATGATCTATTTCTTAGGTTTTCTTATAAAATTATCTTGTGTTGGATCAAAAACATAATCAATTACTTGTTGATGACGTCTCTGGAATCGAATTGCGCTTCCTGCTGCTGGAGCTCCATAATAGCGTCTTGTTGCGGGTCTAAAACGTTGTGCATTGGGCAACTGTAAAAGTAAAAAACTCCATGCCCCCATATTTCGCGGTTCTTCTTGTGCCCATACAATATCTTTGGCATTTTCAAATTGTGCTATAGCTGCCTCAATTTCATTAACAGGCAGAGGAAAAAGTTGTTCCAAACGAATCAACGCAACATCCTCACGTCCTTTTTCTTCTCTTGCTTTATATAAATCGTAATAGAATTTACCTGAACAAAAAACTACTGATTTAATTTCGCTTGGGGTTACCGTTTCATCCAGAATTAAAGGTTGAAAAGAACCTTTCATGAATTCCTCTTTTGAAGAAACCGCTTGCGGGTGACGCAACAAACTTTTTGGAGTAAAGATCACCAAAGGCTTTCGATATTTCGTTTTCATTTGGCGTCTCAAAATGTGAAACATATTCGCCGGTGTAGTACAATTGGCAACAAACATATTATCTTTTGCACAAAGCTGAAGATAGCGTTCCATTCTCGCAGAAGAATGTTCTGCTCCCTGCCCTTCATATCCGTGAGGCAATAATAACACAAGTCCATTTTGAAGCTTCCATTTATCCTCAGCAGATGATATATACTGATCAAGCATGATCTGAGCTCCATTTGAAAAATCTCCAAACTGTGCTTCCCAGAGGGTCAGTGTATTTGGACTTGCCATGGCATAACCATAATCAAATCCCATTACACCATATTCAGATAAAAGTGAGTTGTAGACACTAAAATGACCTTGATCTCCTGGTTTGATTCTATTTAATAAAACAATTTCTTCCTCAGCGTTTTCAGATTTAATTACTGCGTGACGGTGAGAAAATGTCCCACGTTCCACGTCTTGTCCAGACAGTCTTACGTTGTACCCTTCTTGAAGTAAAGTACCATAAGCTAATAGCTCACCCATTGCCCAGTCTAACTGATTTTTATCAAAGTACATCGCTTTACGGTCAGCAATTAGACGTTCAATTTTTCTTAAAAAATTAAATTCACTGGGTAAAGAAGTTATTGTCTCGGCAGTAGCATCTAAAAGTGCTTTTGAAACTCCCGTTGAGACAGTTTTACTCATTTCTGTTTCATCGACACGCTCAAAAGTTTTCCATTCATCCGCCATAAACGGAGTAATTACAGTTGTTTTTACTTTGCGCGAGTCTTCCAGATCGTGTTCCAAGGAATCCTTGTATTCCTTTTCTAAGGTTTTAACATATTGATCATCTATAATTCCTGCGGCTTTAAGTCCGGCAGCATAGATATCTCTGGGGTTCTGATGCTTCGCAATGGCTTTATATAATTGGGGTTGGGTAAATCGAGGTTCGTCGCCTTCATTATGACCATATTTTCTGTAACCCAAAAGATCAATAAATACATCGCCTCCAAAACGCATTCTGTAATCCAACGCAAAGAGAGTAGCATGCACAACCGCTTCAGCATCATCAGAATTTACATGCATTACCGGGGAAAGGGTCACTTTGGCCACATCTGTACAATACGTACTGGTTCGAGCATCTAAATAGTTTGTAGTAAATCCTATCTGATTATTCACAACAATATGAACCGTACCTCCAGTACCATAGCCTTTTAAACCTGCCATCTGAACAATCTCATAGGGCAAGCCTTGCCCAGCTATTGCTGCGTCTCCATGAACAATAATGGGTAAAACTTTATTCGTATTTCCCTTAAATTTATTTTCCAGTTTTGCACGTGTAATCCCTTCCACTACGGCTCCTACAGTTTCGAGATGTGAAGGATTAGGAGCGATATTCATGTTTATGTGTTTCCCATTATCAGTAACACGCTGTGAAGTCCATCCTAAATGGTATTTTACATCACCATCAAAAATAACCTCCTCGTAATCTTTTCCATCAAACTCGCTAAAAATATCTTTACTTGACTTTCCAAAAATATTGGTCAGGGTATTTAATCGTCCGCGGTGTGCCATTCCCATAACAAATTCTTCCACACCTTGATTGGCAGCTGCCTCTACGATGGCATCTAATGCTGGAATTAGAGATTCCCCTCCTTCAAGAGAAAAGCGCTTTTGGCCAACGTATTTGGTATGTAGAAAATTTTCAAAACCAACCGCTTGGTTTAGTTTTTTAAGAATGTGCTTCTTTTGCTCTACTGAAAATTTGGGATGATTATCATTAACATTCAAACGTTGCTGAATCCAATTCAATTTTTCTGGATTCCGGATATACATATATTCAATCCCTATAGAATCACAGTAAATTTTTTGTAAATGCTCAATGATTGTTTGCAATGAACTTGGGCCAATACCCATAATTTCTCCTGCATTAAACACTGTCGCTAAGTCGCCTTGAGACAAACCGAAATTTTCAATATCTAATGTAGGAGTGTATTTTCTTCGATCACGAACAGGATTTGTTTTTGTAAATAAATGCCCACGGGTACGATATCCATCAATCAACTTTACGACACGGAATTCTTTTTGTACCTGCTCCGGCACCTCTACTTGAGAATTAACAGCTGCACCACCATTATTTTCCATTCCAAAGTCAAATCCTTGAAAAAAAGCTCTCCAACTGGGCTCTACACTATCTGGTTGCTGTAAATATTGATCATATAGTTCTGCAAAATGTGCAGTATGCGCAGCGTTTAAAAACGAATAATTATCCATGCAATGGTTTGATACTAAAATCTTAATGTCAAAATTACAACTTTTGCCTAAAGTGGGTCTTTATTTCTTAAAAAATACGTGTTTTATATATCAATTTTTTCGCCACAAAAAAAGAGGCTTAAAAAGGGGAAAACTTTTTTTAAAACCCCTCTTTATTAAGGAACATTTTAATACCTTTTTCGACATGTTTGCACTCGTTGATTGTAATAATTTTTACGCCTCCTGTGAGCGGGTATTTCAACCGCAATGGGAAGGCAAGCCCGTGGTCATCCTCTCCAATAATGACGGCTGTGTGATTGCGCGAAGCAATGAAGCCAAAGCATTAGGTATTCCCATGGGAGCTCCTGCTTTTCAATACAAACAACAATTTAAGCAACAAGGCATTAAAGTGTTTTCTTCCAACTATCCCCTCTATGGCGACATGAGCAGTCGGGTAATGACGATACTAGAAAAATATACTCCCAACATAGAGGTTTACAGTATCGATGAGGCTTTCTTACAATTCAAAGGTTTTGATTTATTTGATTTAGAACAAGAGGGGTATCGAATGCGTAAGCAAGTAAGGCAATGGACAGGTATTCCTGTCTCTGTAGGGATGGCACCCACAAAAGCCTTAGCTAAAATCGCCAATAAAATTGCTAAAAAATTTGCTGCCCGCACCCGAGGGGTTTATTGTATTGACACCGAAGAAAAAAGAATTAAAGCTTTGAAGTGGACAGAAATAGGTGACGTTTGGGGTATAGGCAGGCAACACAGAAAACGCTTAGAAACCATTGGAGTTGCCAACGCCTTGCAATTCACACAACTCCCTGACGAATGGGTACGAAAACACATGAGTGTCTTGGGTTTGCGGTTAAAAAAAGATTTATCAGGAATTCCCTCCATACAACTCGAAGAAATTACGCCTCCCAAAAAAGGAATTGCCACGACCCGAAGTTTTGAAGGGACACTGACTCGTTATTCAGATTTAGAAGAACGCATCTCAACCTTTGCCACAAGCTGTGCGGAAAAAATGCGCAAACAGCAAAGTAGTTGTAATGCACTCTTAGTTTTTGTAAAAAGTGATCCCCATAAAAAAGGAAGTATTCCCTATCGTAATAGCTGTGTGTTACCCCTACCCCATGCAACTAATTCAAGCATTACCTTAAGCAAATACGCCATCATGGGCTTAAAAAAAATGTTCAGAGAAGGAATTCATTATAAAAAAGCAGGAGTGATGATCATGGGACTAGTCCCTACAGAAGAACGTCAATTAACTCTTTTTCAAAATAATAACGAAAAGCATTTGGCCGTCATGCAAAGCTTCGACAAAATTCACAAACGCTTTGGGCCACATCGCATAAAACTGGGAAATCAAGATTTAAAGCGGACCTGGAAAATGAGACAAGAACATTTATCGCAGCGGTTCACTACAGAACTCAACGAAGTCATTATTGTAAAATAAATATGGAATCAAAAAAATTAGTTTTCTTTCACCCCGATCAAGAGCACCACAAAAAAATGCACTGGGCACAAGAAGGTATTTCCGCCGGTTTTCCTTCTCCTGCAGATGATTTTAAAGAATTACGCATCAGTATTGACCAAGAGGTGGTTCGGAATGAAGAAGCTACTTTTTATGCGCGGGTTGCTGGTGAATCCATGCAAGGAGCCGGTTTGGATGATGGAGATTTATTAGTCATTGACCGCAGCCTTGAACCTGCAGACAACAAAATTGCCATCTGTTTTATTGATGGAGAATTTACCGTAAAACGCCTTAAAGTAACCCAAGACGAGATCCTTCTAATCCCTGAAAATCCCAAATACCAACCCATAAAAATTACCGAAGAAAACGAATTGATTATCTGGGGAGTGGTGACCTATGTGGTCAAAAAATTATGATTTAAAAGTGTAGCTGCTCATGAAACATTCGCCTATCCTTTATCTTCTTCTCACCCTCCTTTTTTTTAATTGTAACAAAGAAGAAGGGTCCGTAAAAACCCCTGATTGCATAACACAAAAGATAGCAGCCATACAAAAAGAAGAGGTTCGGAATCCGCCAGCAAAAGTTTATCGGTATACCTTTGAAGGAAAAACAGTTTACTTCTTCCCACAATACTGCTGCGATTTTTTTAGTGAATTGTATGATGATGAATGTACCCTGATATGTGCTCCCAACGGAGGTATCACAGGAATGGGGGATGGAAAATGTTCTGGTTTTTTTGCCGAACGGAGAAATGAAATATTGGTTTGGGAGGACGATAGGAAATAACTGTTAAATGACTGTTATTTAAAAAATAAACTGAAATTCTTTTATTACTATATTTGGTTTCATCAGAATAACTATAAATGAATAAAATTCGAGTTGGAGTTGTGGGTTTGGGTCGCTTGGGATTTACACACGCAGAAAATATTACTTCTACAAAAAACGCTAGCCTAATTGCAGTATGTAGCCATTCGGAAGAGGAGCTAAAAAAAGCAAAAGAAAAGTTGGGTGTAACCAACTGCTTTACCGACATTAAAAAAATGGTGGAAACAATAGATCTAGATGCAGTGATCTTGGTTTCTCCTTCAAATTTTCATGCAGAGCAAAGCATCTATTGCCTTAAAAAGGGGCTTCATGTTTTTTGTGAAAAACCATTAGCTACCACTATAGACGCCTGTAAAGAAGTTGAAAAAATAGTTGCAGAAAATCCGTCAAAAGTATTTATGCTTGGGTTTATGCGGCGTTATGACCCTTCCTATTTATATGCCAAAAAATGTATTGATGAGGGAAAAATTGGCCGACCTATTCTCTTTAGAGGCTATAGTGTAGATCCTAATTCAGCCATAGAAGGAGCACTAAAATATGCAGCACACAGTCCAGGTCAATTTATAGATATGGCGGTACATGACTTTGATTTAGCACGTTGGTTTTTAAAAGCAGAACCCACTAGTATTTATGCCATAGGAGGGTGTTATCTTCATCAGGAATACAAACAGTATGATGATGGAGATAATGTTTCGGCACTTCTGAAATTTGAGAACGAGGCTATGGCTTTCATCTTTGCGGGTCGCACTGCAGCACATGGTTATAATGTAGAAACCGAAATTGTAGGTACCCACGCCACCCTCAGAATTGGATCAGTACCACAGAAAAATTTAGTGGAAATACTTGATAAAGAAGGGGTAAGAAAAGAATGTTCTCAATCGTTTAATGAACGTTTTGATGTTGCTTTCAAAAATGAAATTCAGGAATTCATTGCCTGTATTGTAGAAGAGAGATATCCAGAAATCAGCGCACATGATGGAACACAAGCTTCATATATTGCAGAAATGGCTACTGAATCATTTAAAAATAATACCTTAATTAACTTATGAAATTGATTACAATTGGTATTGTAGGAATGGGAAGAATTGGGAAAATACACCTTTCCAATATTACACGATTTATTCCCCAAGCAGAAGTTGTTGCTATTGCACATGCCAATGCAGAGGCGCAAGTGTATGCCAAGCAATTTGGGGTGACTCAATTTTATGATGAAATTGAAGGTTTATTGGGAAATTCAGGAATTGACGCTATTATCATTGCCTCCCCCACTGCTTTTCACGCCTCACATATTAAACTTTGCATTGAAGCTAAAAAAGCAATTTTCTGTGAAAAACCCATGGACCTTTCTTTGTCTGTTGTGCAAGAAGTGGTATCACTTGTTGAATCCAGTAAAGTGCATTTCATGGTTGCTTTTAATCGAAGGTTTGATCCCAGCTTTTTAAAAGTAAAAGAAAAAATCACTAATGATACCATTGGCACTCCTCACCTCATCATTATAACCAGTAGAGACCCTGGGCCTCCCCCCCTAGAATATATAAAAACTTCAGGAGGACTCTTTTTAGATATGGCAATACATGATTTTGATATGGCTTGCTATTTAATGGACGATGAAGTAGAAAGTGTTTATGCTAGTGCTACTGTTTTTGGCGCTCCTGCTATTGAAGAATTAGGGGATATTGATACTGCAATTACCACACTTACTTTTAAAAAAGGGGGAATGGCCTGTATCAATAACAGTCGTAATTCAAGTTATGGTTACGATCAGCGGATTGAAGTTTTTGGAAGTAAGGGAATGACAGGAGCAAAGAATAAAACCCTAGATCAACATTATAGTGCCGATGAATCAGGTTTTTACACTCCCGTAATACAAGACTTTTTTTTAGAACGCTATGCAGACTCCTATAGAATGGAATTAATAGCCTTTATTAAAAGTCTTATGCAACAAACATCCTCTCCAATCAGCGCAAGTGAGGGTCTAAAAAGTATGCTGATTAGCTTGGCAGCAAAAAAATCTATTCTAGAAAAAAGGGTAGTTACCTTAACAGAAATGATGAATTAAAAACAGACTATGACAACCTTACTAACCTTTATTGCTTACACCGCTTTTGTTGCTTTTTACTCTTGGTATAAATTAAGGAAAGAGAACCTCAGTTCCCAAGATGGTTATTTTTTAGGTGGAAGAAGTCTTACGGGGGTTGTGATTGCAGGGTCCATGTTATTGACCAATATCTCTACCGAGCATTTGATCGGGATGAATGGTTCTTCTTATAAAAATGGATTTATCATTATCGCTTGGGAAGTAACCTCGGCACTAGCACTAATCGTTGCTGCAGTATATTTTGTACCCAAATATTTAAAAATGGGATTGACAACCATACCTCAATATTTGGAACAGCGTTTTGATAAAACCACCCGAACCTTAGTGGCTTTTTTCTTGATGATCTCTTTTGTAGTCACCTTGTTACCTATCGTATTATATACTGGGGCAATTAATTTAGAAAGTATTTTTAATGTGTCAGAAGTCCTAGGTGTTTCTCAACAACAAGGAATCACGATTACCGTAATTGGCATTGGTTTATTGGGATCACTCTATGCTATTGTTGGAGGATTAAAGGCTGTTGCTGTTTCAGATACAATAAATGGATATGGTCTATTGATTGGGGGCTTGGCGGTGCCTTGTATTGCTTTAGCAAGCATTGGCGAAGGAAATATTTTTACGGGTTTAAAAACAGTTTATAATCATGCGCCAGAAAAATTTAATGTGGTGGGGGCTTCTGATTCTATCCTTCCTTTTGGTGTCCTTTTTACAGGGTTGATCATCAATCAACTTTATTTTTGGAGCATGAACCAGACCATTATCCAGCGCGCCTTAGGTGCTAAAAGTTTAGTAGAAGCCCAAAAAGGACTTCTATACACGGGCGTATTAAAAATACTAGTCCCCTTAATTATTATTCTTCCCGGTGTCATTGGCTTTTATTATTATGGTGATTCGCTCTATGAAAATCAAGACATGATTTACCCAGAACTCATCAAAAAAGTATTCCCTGTAGGATTGATTGGTCTTTTTGCTGCCATCGTTATGGGAGCGGTTTTGAGCACCTTCAATAGTGTTTTAAATAGCGCCGCCACTATTTTTAGTATTGATATTTACAAAGGGATTTTTGAGAAAGATTGTGCAGACAGAAAATTGGTGGGTGTAGGAAAATTAACCTCTGCAGTTTTAGCTTTTTTTGCTATTCTAGTCGCTCCTTTTGTAGCTAATGCACCTGACGGGCTCTATCAACTCCTACAACAATTGAATGGTATTTTCTTCATTCCCATAGCCTCTATCATGTTGGCAGGATTTTTAACCAAAACCATTTCAGCTACTGCAGCCAAAGCAGCTTTAATTATAGGATTGACCTTTTACATACTTACTACTTTTATCTTCCCAGTAGACATTCATTTTGTGCATGTATGGGGAATTGAATTTGTATTGAATGTAGTGGTGATGTTTGGAGTTTCCTATTGGTATCCACAATCCCAAAAGGAATGGGAAGCACAACCCGCTTTATTAGACTTAAAAACGTGGAAATACACAACACCCTTTTCAATTAGCCTTTGTGTGATTACCGTTTTAATTTATGTTCTGTTGGGGAGTTAAGATTAAACCCTACTCCATCAATACTTTATGAAACACCTTGGCTAAGAAAGTGGCCAATTGCTCGCTACTGAGATTAATATCAGAAGTATGGGTTGCTAAAAAAAGTTCAGGAGGCGCGCCCACGAGCATAAAACTCAAAAGAAGAAATTCGTATTTTTCATTAAAATCCTTAATCCGTTTTGAAGATTTTAAATCTCGAATTAAGTCTTTGACTATGGTTTTAATTATTTCACTTTGGTAAGAGCTTTGACGAATGTGCGCCTGGTTAATCACATGAAAATCTATCATTTGAGGAGAACCTATAAAATCAAAATAGCATTTAAAGGTTGCAAATAGATAGTCATAAACGGAGAGTGACTTCTCTCTATTAGCCTTAATTTCAGTTTGAATATTTCCATTCATTTGAGAAATAATAGCATCAAATAGAGAATTAACATCTGGGAAGTAATTATAGAAAGTACCACGGGCAATACCACTTTGTTCAACAATATCGGCTACGGTAGTTTTTTCCAAACCTCTTGATGAAAACAACTTTAGAGACTCGTCCAATAGGCGTTCGCGAATCTGAATTTTCGAAGATTCGCGTTTACCTAAAAGATGTGTTTCTGTATTCATGAGATTATAATCGTTCGAAAATACCTGCAATTCCTTGACCCCCACCCACACAGGCAGTAACCATACCATAGCGCTGTTTGCGTCGTTGCATTTCATCTAACAATTGTATTGTAAGCTTTGCGCCTGTACATCCCAGTGGATGCCCCAATGCAATAGCGCCTCCGTTTACATTGACTGTTTCTGGATTTAATCCTGCTTCTTGAATTACTGCTAATGCTTGAGCTCCAAACGCTTCATTTAACTCCGTTTGTTCAATGTCGCTCAGTTGTAAACCTGCTTGTTTCAGTGCCTTTGGAATCGCTATGCAAGGTCCAATTCCCATATACAAAGGATCAACACCCCCCACAGCGCAAGCTGCTAAACGAGCAATAGGTTTTAAATTCAATTGCTTTACCATGGTTTCGCTGACCACCAAAGTAAACGCAGCTCCATCAGAAGTTTGAGAAGCATTACCTGCAGTTACGACACCTTTTACTTTAAAGGCGGGACGTAATTTTGCTAATCCCTCCAAACTAGTTTCACGTCTTACTCCCTCATCCATAGAGACCGTATGGGTTTTAGTCGCTCGTTTTCCGTCGGCCACAAAAACCTCTTCAACCTCAATGGGAACAATCTGGTCATTAAATTTACCCCCATCAATTGCGGCGGCCGCTTTATTGTGAGACTCAAAAGAAAAAAGATCAGCTGCTTCTCTAGTAATACCATATTTGGCAGCTACTGCTTCTGCAGTTGCTCCCATACCGACGTGATAATTTAGATTTTCCAAATTGGCTTTATAACTCGGAGCTAGCTTGTAACCTGTCATTGGGATCATACTCATACTTTCAGCTCCACCAGCTAGATAGATATGACCAAAACCAGCATTAATTTTTGCGACAGCTTGTGAGATTGCTTCCAAACCTGATGCACAATAACGGTTAATCGTAATTCCGGGAACTTCTTTTCCTAAAGCTCTAGCTGCAATCAAACGACCTACTTGCAGCCCTTGCTCTCCTTCTGGATTAGCACAGCCCACAATTACATCGTCTATTGACTTTGGATCAACCTCAGGAACAGCTGCCATTAAATGTTTGATTACTTCTACTGCTAAATCATCGGAACGATAGTTTTTAAATCCTCCTTTATTTGCTTTTCCTACAGCAGATCTGTAGCCTTTGATAATATATGCTTCCATTGTTTAGTTTCTTAAAGGTTTATTATTCATGAGGAGATATTGGATACGGTCTAAGGTTTTTTGATTTCCTAAAAGACTTAAAAAACCTTCTCTTTCAATATCCAATAAATACTGTTCACTTACTTTTTGAGCACTAGTTAAATCACCCCCACAAATTACATAAGCAATTTTACGAGCAATCTCCACATCATAATCTGACATATATTCACCCAATCTGAATTCGTTTATAGCCGAATACAATACACTCAATCCACCTCTACCAAGAACTTCAATATCTTCTCTAACCGAGGGAGGCATGTAGTTTTTTGATAATTGTAATACTTTGTCTTTTGCTAATCCAATATTCATTGGAGTGTTAACACTAACAAAGTCGCGTCCTTCTTTTAAATAATTTAAATCATACGCTTCGTATGCAGAAGTGGAAACCGCTGCTGTAGCGATAGTTTTAAAGTATTTTATTAATGTTGGGGACTGAACATCTCCTTCAAAAAATTCGTCACTCGCCCGAACAGCAAATTCTTTGGTTCCTCCTCCTCCAGGCAATAGACCTACTCCCACTTCTACCAATCCAATATAGGATTCAGCAGCATAAATCCCGGCATCACAATGCATGGCAATTTCACATCCACCTCCAAAAACGTAGCCTTGAGTAGCTACAACTACGGGGATTTTGGATGTTCGTATTCGCATATTAATTTGTTGAAAATCATCAATCATTTGACCCAAAGGTTCAAATTGTTTCTGCATGGCCAACATCCCAACATTCATCAAATTGGCTCCAACAGAAAATTGTTTTCCATTATTCCCAATCACAATACCTTTCCAGTTACCTTCTTCTGCAATTCGAACTACCTCATCCATTGCACGTCCAATACCTTCACCAATAGCGTTACTTTTACTTGTAAATTCAAGACACATAACTCCATCTCCAATATCATGAACAGTACATTCACTATTCTTAATTATCGGAGCGTTTTCACGATAGGTATCTAAAATAATAAAGGCTTCTGAACCGGGAACAATCTCAAATTTCTTAGACTGAATATTGAAATATTTTTTATGTCCCTTTTCTTGTTTATAAAAGGTATTTTCTCCCGTAGCCTTCAAATCAGAAATCCATTGAGGTAGTGTCTCTCCGATTGCCTCAACTAATTCGATTCCTTTTTCTAAACCAATTAAATCCCAATATTCAAAGGGTCCATAATCCCAAACATAACCCGTACGCATGGCGTCATCAACGGGGAAGTATTGATCTGAAATTTCAGGTACTCGTTGTGCTATATAAGCGAATAAGGCTCCAAAATAATCTCTGTAAAATTGATGCTCTTTACTGTCGCCATCAACTAAAAACTGGAGTCTTTTATTCATCAACTCCATCCCCTTGGCAGTTTTTATGACATCCAGCTTTGGACGAGCGGATGGCTCGTATTCCAGCGTTTCAAGATTCAAAACATTGATAATGGATTTCCCATTGGCATCACGCTCTTGGGTTTTTTCATAAAATCCTTTTCCTGATTTATTACCTAAAAATTTATTATCCAAAAGGAAACGCATAAACTTGGGCTCTGAACGATCTTTTGTTTTATCAATATAGGTGTCCCCTTGTACATTATTCATCACAAAACGGCTCACATTATCACTGGTATCCAACCCTACTAAGTCTTGTAGTCTGAAGGTAGCAGTACTTGGTCTTCCAATAAGTGTACCAGTCAATGCATCCACTTCTTCCACTCCAAAATTATATTTTTCTGTAAGGAGCGTCATTTCAGTTCCTGACATCACTCCAATTCGATTGCCTATAAAAGCAGGGGTGTCTTTACATAAAACAGTTTGTTTTCCTAGACCAGTTTTTCCAAATTCCATAAAAAATTCAGTAACATCAGGCTGCGTATCAGGTGTTGGTATAACTTCCAATAAACGCAAATATCTAGGGGGATTAAAAAAGTGAGTCCCACAAAAATGAGCTTTGAAATCCTCGGAACATTTTTCTGCCAATAAATGAATCGGTATACTCGAAGTATTAGAAGTCACCAAACTATTCGGTTTTCGAAAAGAATCTACTTTTTGTAGTACTTGATGTTTTATATCCAAACGCTCCACAACAACTTCAATGATCCAATCCGCTGTAGCAATTTTTTCAAAATCATCATCAAAATTACCTATTGAAATTCTGGAGGCAAATGATTTTTTGTATAATGATGCGGGCTTTGATTTGAGTGCATTTTGTAAAGCGCTGTTTACTATGCTATTTCTTCGGTTTTGGTTTTTAAGTTGATCTCCTTCAAGGTTTGGAGGAATAATGTCTAACATTAAGACTTCCATCCCAATATTAGCCAAATGACAAGCAATCCCTGATCCCATAACTCCAGAACCTAAAACTGCTACTTTTTTGAGTCGATACTTCATGAATATATTTTTTGAATGTCTAAACTAATGAAAAAAATGACATCGTGTCATTTTTTTTTATATTTTTGAATAAAACAACCACTATGAGTCTTGAAAATATGATTTCCCAATTTGAAAAAAGAGCAGCAACAGCAGCTCCAATTGGAGGTACATTAAAATTTGAAGTTGACGGGGTAGGCATCTTAATTGACGGTTCCGGAGATACAAATACAGTAAAAGCATCAGACGATGCCGCCGATTGTACTATTAGTCTTACAGCAGAAGTGCTTCAAAAATTGCGTGATGGAGACATTAACCCAATGATGGCAGTAATGGGAGGTCAAATAAAAATTAGTGGAGATATGGGCTTAGCGATGAAAGTCCAATCCCTAATGGGATAACAAAAAACTTACAGTACGTATCGGAAAACGATATAGGTTACGATTACCCCTTTTATGAAAGCGGCCCAAAGCGCGTTATATAAACCCACTTTAGCAACCACTTTTTCTGCTAATTCTTTATGCCATTTCAAAGGATTCATAAAAGAAGTTTTTAAACCGAGCAACTCATATCACTTCCACAACATTGTGGAGATTTTATCTTTCCTTCACAGCTTCTGCAAATAGAAATTTGAACTACTGTACCATCATCTAAAGTTAAATGATCATTCTCTAAAGGTTGGTCACATTTTGCGCAGCTGGCATTGACTGCCATTCCGCAAGAGCTACATTCGTAAGTTGCCATTATTTATTGTTTTAAGTGTTATCTAAATTACGTTTTATTTTAAAAATTCCACTCCATTTTAGCAAAGAAAATAGCAGCCATAGCCAAGGAGTACCATGTAAAACTAAATCAAAGTAGTCCATAAATTCCATTCCTACACCTCCTCCACTAATCCAACGTAATTTTCCCCATATATGAGGTTCTGGAGAAAAAGGTGCTAAGCCCAGAGTAAGAGCAACTAGCAAGGAATTTATAAACGGAAATTTTTTTGCCATAGTTTTACTAAAGTTCGTCAATAGAGTAATAAGGTATTTGTCTTTGAGACACTTTGTCTCTGGGCATTTGAGCATCTACACTTATCAAGTAATCCTTTAAAACAATCGCCAATTCTTTGGCTTTTAAACCTTCATTTACTAATAAATTATTTTGCTCCCTTATGTCGTTGCCCAAATCATAGAGTTCATAATGCTGATCTTCGTGAAAATAAATTAATTTCCAATTCCCTTTTCTTACGGCACTAAAACTACCAATACCAGGACCGGTAGGTCCCCATTCATTGGGGTAGTGCCAAAAAAGAGGTCTGTCAAGAACTTTATTTTCAGAAGCTTTCAAGAGGTTTGTAAAGTCTTTTCCATCAACTTTTTGAATGGTTTCATAATTTTCTATTCCCGCTACAGAGAGAAGAGAAGGAAAAAAATCTTCAATAATTACAGGCGTTTTCTCAATAGAATTAGCTTTTGTTACCCCCGGCCAATAGACCATCATTGGTACACGTATCCCTCCTTCATAAATAGAACCTTTTCCACTATTCAATGGAGCATTGTGTATGTGTTTTCTTCCTCCGCGGGCCACTGCACTCAATCCACCGTTATCAGACATAAACAAAACAACGGTTTCTTTTTCAATTTGTTCTTCCTCCACAAAGTCAAGAACAGATCCCAAAGCCTCATCCATACTTTCAATCATAGAAGCATATTTAGCTTCAGTTACAGAGAGTCCTTGATTAAGATAGAAGTCAATGTATTTTTGATTTGCCATCAATGGTGTATGAACACCATAAAGAGAGAGGTATAAAAAGAAAGGTTGTTTAGACTCCAACGGTTGCTTTAGTGCTAAAAGAGCTTCTTGGGTGAGCGCTTGAGTCAAAAAAATGGGTTTACCATGATACTTTTCCAATCCTGGAACAGACCAAACTCCAAACTTGTCCCTATTTCCAAAATTTTCTGACCCCAGATAACTTCCTGGTGCACCAGCTGCATGACCTGCAATATTGACATTAAACCCTAAGTTGATTGGATCTTCAGCTGGATAGCCTATTGCTCCAAAATGCCCTTTACCCGCATGAACAGTATAATATCCATTGTCTTTTAAAATTTGAGCCAAAGGGGTTGCATGGGCAGCTTGCTTTATTGTACTATCGGTAGTCACCCCATTATAATTCCATTCTGGAAAATCTAATGTTGGGTGATTTAATTCCATAGGTTGTTTTTTGTCTGGATAAAGTGTCCAATTGGTTACCCGGTGCCTTGCTGCATTCATTCCCGTAATTAAACTTACACGTGTAGGTGAACAAACAGGAGTGCTGTATGCATTTGTAAATTTTACTCCTTTGGCGCTAAGACGTTCCATATTTGGTGTCTTGTACTTTTCATTTAGTGGGGTTTTTTTATCCCAAAAAGGAACTGATGTATCCTGCCAACCGAGGTCGTCTACAAAAAATAAAATAATGTTAGGCTTTGCATCGGTATCTGAGGGATCACATGCAAAAAAACATGTAATAGAAAACAAAAAAATAAACTTTCTAAACATCATTCAGTAGGCAATTTAGGTGCTTTATAAACGCCTAAATTAGATAAAATCGGGCTCGCTTTTGAATCGATGATCGAAAATCTTAAGGCTGTAATGGGCGGTGTGTTAAAACGAATTAATCGCTTATTGCCAACAGTTGCTCCTGTTTCTAGAGTCTGCCAACCTTCCTCGGTTTTGACTTCAAAAGTAAAGGACTTGATTCTTTGTCCTAGGGGAATATATTCCTGAACCATAAAGGTGTTAACCTCCTGGGGACTTGTCCACTCTAGCTCAATTTGTGCTGTATTAACTCCTTCGGGAGCGGCCCAATAAGAATGTTTATTAGTGTCATGAATCAAATCTGCAGCATATCCCTGACGAGAAACCGAAGCTTTAATTTTAGCAGAATCAGCGAAATCTGTTTCATACATTTTACTTAGATAAATCGCTAATTTTTTCAATTGTGCCTCATCATTTTCGTGAACCAATCCTCTGGTATCAATAGGGAGATTTAATAAGAAGTTACTATTCCTGCCTACCGAGTTAAAATAAATGTCGACAAGCTGAGACAATGTTTTTACTTTATCATCTTGTTCGGGGTGATAATACCAACCTGGACGAATCGAGACATCGGATTCTGTGGGTACCCAGTGGGTTCCATTCTCTTGACCTTTTGCATATTTATCAAAACCAGGCATTCCTGCATATACACTATCTCTAAGTATGGGAGACCAAGTAGTATCATAAGCATAGCCTCTTTCGTTTCCTACCCAACGAATATCAGGACCAGCATCACTAAAAATAACTGCTTGAGGCTGTAAATCACGAACAAGATCAATTGTGGTTGGCCACTCATAATAGGTACGCTTTTCGACTCTTCGTTCTTCATTAGCACCTCCATAAAATCCATCTCCCCCATTGGCCCCATCAAACCAAACTTCAAAAATAGGACCGTAGTTCGTTAATAATTCTCTGAGTTGATTTCGATAATAATCTACATACTCTTTTTTTCCATAGTCAGCATGATTACGATCCCATGGGGAAAGGTATACTCCAAATTTTAACCCAAATTCTTTACAGGCATCTGACAACTCTTGAATCAAGTCTCCTTTACCTTCTTTCCAAGGGGAGTTTTTTACGGAATGTTCCGTGTAAGCACTTGGCCATAAAGAAAAACCATCGTGGTGCTTGGCGGTAATAATCAATCCCTTCATTCCGGCTTCTTTTGCTACTCTTGCCCATTGTCTTGCATCCAGTTCAGAAGGATTAAACTGTGCTGGTATTTCATCTCCGTATCCCCACTCTTTATTTGTAAATGTATTCATGTTGAAATGAATAAAACCATAGTATTCTAACTCTTGCCATGCCAATTGATATTCATTTGGCAATGGCTCTACCGGAGGTATGGGTAGAATTTCATTTGAACACGAGGAACTAAAAAGTAAGAGCATTAAGCCAATACTCAATAAACTATTTTTAATCATGGATTATTATTTTTTAAATTTTGGATCTACAAATTCCCATTCACGAATATGAGGGTGTCGATGGGCTGTTTTGTGAAGTGAATCGATTTTATTAACTATTTCAGGATGTTCAGCAGCCACATTGAACACCTCGTTGCGGTCTGTTTTTAAATTATACAACTCCCATTTGGAATCTAAATTTGTTTTCATCTCTACTTTTACTCCTTTCCAATCTTCAATTCGCAAAGCAATTTGACCTCTTTTTTCAGGATACTCGAAGTAAATATAATCGTGTGTTTCATTTTGTGACTCCCCCAAAAGTTCTGGTAAAATAGAAATTCCATCGGGTGCTGATTGATCTTGACCTGCTAATTCTGCAAACGTATTGAACATGTCCCAATGACCTGAAATTAAATCTGAAATTGAGCCGGCTTTGATTTTCCCTTTCCAATATGCTATAAAAGGAATTCTAATCCCTCCTTCATATACATCCATCTTTAACCCTCTTAGTCCTGCTGCACTATTAAAAAAATCAGGATCAACTCCGCCGGCAAAAGTGGGTCCATTATCACTAGAAAATAAAATCAATGTGTTTTCTTCTTGGCCTTTTTCCTTGACACTATCCCATATTTTCCCAACCTCGCTATCTAAATGAGTAATCATAGCTGCATAGGCCGCATTAGGAAATTGATGAGCAGTATACCCCTTGTTTCCTAAATAAGGTTCTTCTTCAAAAACATCTCGATATTGATCAACCAAAGAATCTGGCACTTGAAGCGAAACATGTGGAATTGGGGATGGATAATAAAGAAAATATGGCTTATCTGAAGCTGTAGTATCCAAAAATTGAATTGCTTTTTCAAGCATTCGATCTGGGGCATATTCTTGTCCTTTAAATTGGTCAAAATCAGATTGATTCGCTTTAGAACTAATTGGACTGTGGACTAAAAAATAATCATTATTTAAAGGGTCTTTTTTATCATTTTCCCAAAGATGAGTAGGGTAATAATTATGCGCTTGCTTTTGGTCTAGGTACCCATAATAATAATCAAAGCCATGCAACAAAGGACTTCCTGTTGTTTCATTCATACCAAGACCCCATTTCCCAATCATTGCTGTTTGATACCCTGCTTTTTTAAGCATTTTAGCTAAAGTGGGAGTTGTTTCTGGGATTGGCATTTGACCTCCTTCCATTTCATCTGAAAACTGACCCAGCTCATAGTTTCCTCTTATGTATGCATGACCAGCATGATTACCAGTCAAGAACATATAACGTGAAGGTGCACAAACTGGAGCACCAGTATAATGTTGTGTGAAACGCATTCCATCTGCTGCAAGGCGGTCTAGATTTGGTGTTTTTATCTTTTTTTGCCCATAAGACCCCAATTCACCATAGCCTAAATCATCAGCTAAAATGTATATAATGTTAGGGGGTTGATCTTTTTGATTTTCAACTGTAGAACAACTGAAAAATGTAAATCCAATAAAGACTAGAAAAGATATTCTCATTTTATATTTTTATAAAAATTCTCTTTTTATATAACCAATAGCAAACATACCAGAGACTAAACAAAACTATCAATCCTAAAACAAAGCTTGCTAGCCAAGGAGAAATACCTCCAAGCAGAGAGTTTGTAAATGGTTTTGCTATTTTTTGAAATAAATCTCCACCACCCACAGAAGCAAAAAGATAAATAAACAAGGGGTTGACTCCAACAACAGTGAAAACTAATGTTTTTTTAATGTAGGACTTGATATCTATTATCCAATAACAAATGGCTAAAGCCAAAATAGTCCAACCTCCTGATAAAAATATAAAGGAAGTAGTTGTAATACGCTTTATTACTGGTGTGAAAAAACTTAAAGCATACCCTAACGCCAAACAAATAACAGCCACAACAATGAGACGTTTAAATTTATCGATGTGAGAGGATTTGCTCATTAACAATTGACCTGCCATCAAACCCCAAATTGTATGTGCTGCAGTTGGAACCGCATTAAAAGCTGCCCAATGTCCTCCATACTCATATCCAGAAATAAATATATTAAACCATGCTCCGAAATTCTTACCCGCAACAAAAGCTTGATCAAAACCAACAACTGGGAAAAAACGATAAAGAAAATCCGAAATTAAAATAAATCCTAATGCGGCAATTGCTTGAATCATTGGTGTTTTTTTGACCAACAAAAAAGCAACCAAATAAGTGAAAGAAAGCTGTGCTAAAACATTATCAAACTGAAAAATAATCTTTTCTGGATCTATACAATAGAGTCCCCATCCAAACAATAATAATAAAAAAGCACGCCGAAAAGCATGTCTTCTAATCTGTTTTTCTGAATCTCCTTTTTCCAATCTGTTAGCATAAGAGTAAGGAATCGATACCCCTACAATAAACATAAAGAAAGGCTGAATCAAGTCCCAAAAATGTAAACCTTCCCACTGTACGTGATGAAAAAGAAAATCTGCAGCAGCAGTAATCGTCTCGTTTTCGGTTTTCATAAAAACTCCGAAAAGATGAGAAAATTCGGCTACTAATAAAAACATGACTACTCCTCTAAAAAAATCTAAAGATCGTAATCGCTGACTCAAGGGGTTTGTTGTGCTCATTTTAATTCAATTTGAATAACTGTATCTATTGGATCTTTCGAAAGGGCAGAAACATCAACCACCATCCCGAACTTATCATTTCTAAAGGGAATATTCTTTTGTGTTTTTAAGACTCTAACGCTTTTAATTTTAACAGGAACCCTGTCAATATGAATTAAATTTAAATCAGGATTTAATACATGTAAATAGATCGTTTTACCTTTTTGTGTGGATACAAAATCGTCCGTAGGTTCGATGGGACCTTTTTGTGTTCCATATATAGTATTCCCATTTTCTTTAAGCCACTTACCCATTGCCCTTAGTGAAGATTGGTGCTCAGGCTGAATTTTTCCATTAGGCATGGGACCAACATTCAATAGCATATTACTACCATAGCCCGCTGCCTTTATTAAATAGTGGATTAATTCTTTATTCGATTTGTGTTTACGGTCTTGTAAATTAAATCCCCATGTTCCGTTTATTGTTTCACAAACTTCTAGTGGCACTGATCCGATTTGATCTGCTGCAGTTCCCCATCCAGTTGTGTTTTTTCCGGGTAAATCTTTTTCAAACATTTGAAAATCCTCTCCATCTATTACACCAATATGATGGTTATTTCCAATTAATGCTTGCGGCTGAAGATCATGAATCATCTTATAAATTTCATCATAATGCCAATCTACTTTCAATTCACCAAATTTTTTGCCATCCCATTCTTTTTGATCCCAATGCCCATCAAACCATATTCCTCCAATTTCTCCGTAATTGGTAAGTAATTCTTTGAGCTGTGCTTTCATAAAAGTAATATACTCTTCCCATTCTCCTTCACCTCTACCTGGAATTCCTTTGCCTGTTCTACCTCTTGGAAAGTAATCATCTCTATTCCAGTCTAAAAGAGAATAATAAAAAAATAATTTTACCCCTTGCTTACGACATTCTTCTGCTAAAGCCTTTAATACATCTTTACCATAAGGAGTAGCATCAACAATATCATAATCGGTGACCTTGGAATCAAACATTGAAAAACCATCGTGATGCCTACTGGTAATTGTAATGTAATTCATTCCCGCCTCTTTTACGAGAGCAACCCATTCTTTAGGATCAAAATCTATTGGATTGAAAAAGCTAGGTAATTTTTCATATTCATCTATGGCGATATTTTGATTATTCATTACCCACTCACCATCTCCTAAAATACTATACACCCCCCAATGGACAAACATTCCGAATTTGGCTTCTTGAAATGAAACACGTGCATCTAGATTTTCCTTGCTCGGAATATAATTCTGAGCCATCAATTTTGAAAAGGCTAATACACAAAATAGAACCAGTGTACGCAATAATTTAGTTTTGTAATTCATGGGCTTGTTTTTAAATTCAATCTTATTTTTGAAAAGTCAAAAATTTATTCTTTTAAAGATAATAAAAAATAGTAATTTTATTTAAAATCAATTTTCATGAAACGAACGCATTTATTATCCCTTTTTTTACTCTTTAGCCTTCTTACAACTCCAATTACTGCACAAGATTGGCCAGATTTTGGAAAATTTAAAGAAGCTAACACAAAACTTGCCAAACCCTCAGATGGGGAACAACGTATTGTTTTCATGGGAAATTCCATAACGATTGGTTGGCTTCAAACGCATCCTGAATTTTTCGAGGGCAAGCCATATATTAATCGTGGAATTAGCGGACAAACAACCCCTCAAATGTTAGTGCGATTTCGTGCTGATGTGATTGACCTTGAAGCTTCAGCTGTTGTAATTTTAGCAGGAACAAATGACGTTGCTGGAAATACTGGGCCTTCTTCTTTAGAAATGATTTTAGATAATATTAAATCCATGACTGAAATTGCTAAAGCAAATGGGCTTAAAGTAATTTTATGTTCTGTTCTTCCTGCTTTTGATTATTCTTGGAGACCAGGGCTTGAACCCAACATTAAAATCCCCAAATTAAATGCTATGATAAAAGACTACGCAGAAAATAATCAGGTCTATTATCTAGATTATTTCAGCGCCCTCGATGATGGAAATAATGGGATGCTTCCAGCCTTGACTACAGATGGAGTTCACTTAACCTTAGAAGGCTATAAGGTAATGGAACCCATGGTAGAAAAAGCTATAAATAGTGTTTTAAAATAATGCCATGAGGGTTTTTACAGGAACTATTCTTATTCTCTTTTAACTATTCAATGTGAAAAAGCTGAGAATTTTGATGCGTTAACTTTATTTGAAAACAAAACAGGAGAATACACATGTTATCGCATTCCTGCAATAATCAATACTTCTAACGGTACGTTACTTGCATTTGCAGAAGGAAGAAAATTGGACTGTGGTGATTTTGGAAAAGTTGATATTCTTCTTCGTCTAAGCAATGATGGCGGGAAAAATTGGAGCCCTCAAAAAATTATTGCAACCTATAAAAATTTACAAGCTGGGAACCCTGCCCCAGTGGTAGATCAATATGACCTCAATTATCCTAATGGCCGAATATTTTTGTTTTATAATACAGGGACTGTTTCTGAACATGACATGCGACTTGGGAAAGGAGTGCGGGAGGTTTGGTATAAAACAAGTGAAGACAACGGTGTCAATTGGTCGGAGGGAGTCAACATAACATCACAAGTACATTTTAATGCAAACTCTTTACATCAAGATATGGATTGGAGAACGCATGCAAATACACCTGGTCATGCACTACAATTTAAAAAAGGAAAATTTCAAGGACGTATTTATATTCCTGCAAACCACTCACAAGGCCCTCCACAGGAAAAATATAACGATTACAGAGCCTATGGTTTTTATTCTGATGACCATGGTTTAAACTGGAAAGTAAGCCCAGACGTTGAGGTAGCCTCATCCAACGAAGCCATTGGTGTAGAATTATCCAATGGAGATTTAATGTTAAATATTCGCGAGCAAAACGGAAACACAAAAGAACGTTTGATTGCTATCAGCAAAGATGGAGGGGCAAGTTGGGAGAAAACATATTTCGATGCTGAATTGATTTCACCAGTCTGTCAATCAAGTTTACTTCAATTCATAAAAGATCAAGACACCTTATTACTATTTTCTGGACCCAATAGTAGAGAAAAGAGAGAAAAAATGACCCTTAAAATTAGTTTAGATCAAGGACAAAATTGGACCTATTCTAAACTTATTCATGAAGGAGCTTCTTCCTATTCTGACTTAGTTCAAATAGACAGCAATACATTAGGCGTTTTATATGAAAAGGGATCTGAAGGTATTTCTTTTCAAATTCTTTCTGGAGACTCACTTCTAAAAACTCCATAAAAAAACCCACCGAAGTGGGCTTGAATAAATTTTGTAGATTAGGCTTTTATCAAAGCTACTTTTACTCGATAATTTCCCCACCCCATATGCAAGTGAACTCCATCATCAACTCCTTCAAATGCCATCGAAAAAGCTTCCAGCAAATCTTCACTTTCAGAGACTGGTAAATTTACACGAACCACATCCATTTCCTGATCATATGAATAAGCTCCCCAAACATGTATTGCTTTATTTACAATAACAGTCATTTGTTCACCATTTGGAATGGCATAAAGTGTGTACGACCCTGCATCAATAGTTGATCCACCTATTTTCATAGGAACATAAAGTGTTAACTCGGTGGATTCGTTTGCACCCATTCTCCAAATTTTTCCTTCTGGCACTAAAGTGTTAACGTCTCGCCCATTCAATTGAGGTCGGCTGTACAAAACACGCGCTAGTTTATTAGGTTCTTGATTGCTAGAAGGATATTCAATCATATCTAGAGGACTTTTGTCGAGGCCTCTAAACTCTTGTGATTGAACGGTTCCCAATGATACAAGTAGCATAAGGGATAATACGATTAAATTTTTCATGTTGTATTGTTTTAGTTCAAAACGAATATAAGAAAGAAGTAATTCAAATAGAGATAAATTTCAATTTTTAAATAAAAAAGTAGCTTGAACAGGATGATGATCGGAGGCCCAACCTCCTTTAGCAGTTTTCACCCATATATGATCAGCAGTTTCAAGCTGAAATCCTTTGTTAAATATATAATCAATTCTTCTTAATCCTGTTTCCTCTTTTTTAAAGCTGGTAAAGGTTCCATAATTTTTTTCTGAAGGTGCTCTATCCTTCAGTACATCTTCAAAAGAATTTTGCAAGATTTTAATTGGCTCTGTATCGGGGGTTAGATTAAAATCGCCTGTAATAACCACTGGAATATTCATCTTGTTCAATTTCTCAATTTTCCTTAAAATCAAACGTGCAGACGCTGCTCGAGCCAATTCTCCTATTTGGTCAAAGTGGGTATTGAAAACCCAGAACTGTTTTCCTGACGTAAGGTCTTTAAATCGAGCATAAGTACAGATACGCTCTAAAGCAGCATCCCACCCAACTGATATTTCTTCTGGTGTTTCGGATAGCCAGAAAGTGTTACTTTCTTCTACCTTTAAATTCATAGAATTATAAAGAATAGGACTATATTCTCCTTTAGTCTTACCATCATCTCTGCCCACTCCAACATATGAGAACTTGTCTAATACATCATTTAAATACTCTAATTGATGTTGCAATACTTCTTGCATCCCCACAATATCTGGTTGTGTTTCTCTAAGATAACTTGCAACCTTTTCTTTTCTTAGACTCCATTGATTTTCTCCGTCATCGGGATTGTCATATCTGATGTTGTAGGATATTACGGTGATTTCTTCTGGTCTATTTTTGATTACCAATAAACTGAATAAATAAAATACGAAGTATAGTACTTTCATGAGGGTAAATTAATTAAAATCAGTGCTGTCAAGAGAAAGAATACTTAATAGTAAAACATTGACTCCTTTCGCGATGGCTTCAGGAGATGAATATTCATCCGGTGCATGACTAATTCCACCAACACTCGGGACAAAAATCATCCCTGTTGGGGTAATTACAGCCATGTCTTGTGCGTCGTGACCTGCTCCACTAGGTAATGTTTTATGGGTATAACCCAACTGGATTGCATTTTTTCTTATGATTTCTTGAACTCTCAAATCAGTGAGTGCTGGAGCTGCAGTAGCATCTATTGGAATAAAGCTGAAATTTGTTTCTGTTGCCTCTCCAATAGCTATTGCCTCTTTTGATATTTGATTGAATAGCAATGCGATTTTTTCAGCATCTAAGTCTCTCAATTCTAAACTAGCGATTACTTTGCCTGGAATTACATTAGGTGCCCCTGGAAACGCTTGAATTCTACCTACCGTACCCACTTGAGCTCCCTCCATTTGGGTAACAATATCATTTACAGCTAAAACAAAATGTGCCGCTGCCATCATAGCATCCTGTCGATCATTCATGGGGGTAGTTCCAGCATGATTGGTTTTACCTGTAATTTCTACATCCCACCACTTGAGTCCAACAATGCCCTCTACCACTCCAATATCTAGTTTGTTTTTATGTAAAATATTTCCCTGTTCTATATGTAATTCTAAAAAGGCGTGTAAGTCTTCTTTAGAGCGTTCTACTCCCATCACCTTTTCCGGGTTTCCCCCAAGTCTCAATATACCCTCACCATTGGTATAGCCAGAGGCCGTTTTCCCTGCTAGTGTGGCTTCATCAATTTTACCAGCGATGGCACGAGATCCAAAAATTGCTCCTTCTTCATTTGAGAAAATGATAAGCTCTAAAGGATGTTCTGTCCACACCTCATTTTCAACTAGCGTTTCCAAAACTTCAATTGCCCCAATAACCCCAACATCCCCATCGTAATGTCCCCCATTGGGAACAGCATCAATGTGAGAACCAAAAGCAATTGGCTTTAGTGCAGGATTTTTTCCTGCTCTTCGTGCAATTAAATTTCCAGCTGCATCCACAGAAACATCAAGACCAAGCCCATTCAGATAGTCTGATAAATGAGCGCGTGCATCAATATCATGATCACTATAAGCAACACGGTCATTTCCTCCTGCCTCATTAATCCCAAAAAGAGAGAGCCTTTTGAGCTGTAACTCAAGTCGCTCGCTATCTATCTTGAGGGTAGTTTCCTGTGTCCATAATGATAGTGGAAAAATGAATAGAAATGATACTAAAATTATGGGTAAATATTTAAAGGAATTTAGTCCGAAATTCATGGTCTACTGATCGTTGAAATTTAAAAAATTTAAGATAGTAAAATAAATGATTGACTGTTCTTGAACAGAATGATATATTCTCAATAAAAATTTATTTCATCTTATAGCTACTCTGTTTTTTTGTAATTTCACAATAAACTTATTTAATTAGACAATGAAAAATACAATCTACCTTTTAACCTTATTCATGGTATTTACCTCAACAATGGGGCAATATGGAAAAGTGATGGATCACTTAACGCTAGACAGTAAGATTTTAAAAGGTGAACGAAATTTTGCTGTTTATCTTCCTCCAGACTACGATCACTCAAGTAGAAGTTATCCTGTTTTATATTTACTTCATGGCTATACAGATGACCATACAGGATGGGTTCAATTTGGAGAAGTATTGCACATTGCAGATAAAGCAATCAATGATGGCAGTGCAACGGCAATGATCATTATCATGCCCGATGCTGATTCCGGCTTGCCAGGATACACGAATGCTATAAATGGAAAATGGAACTATGAAGATTTCTTTTTCAACGAACTGATGCCCCATGTTGAAGAACGTTTTAGAATTAAAAAGAATAAACGATATAGAGCAGTAGCTGGATTATCCATGGGTGGAGGAGGAACCTTCCTGTATGCGATGCATCGTCCTGATTTATTTTCCTCAGCTGCACCACTAAGTGCTTCCTTGGGACCTCAATCTCTGGAAGAAATGAAAAACTTTCCTTATGTGGGATTTTCAAAAAAAGAAATTAATCAAAAAGGATTTGACCTCTATTCATTAAGAAACAATCCATTAAAATTAGTCGATAAAATGTCTAAAAAAGACCTCAACTCAGTACGATGGTATATTGATTGTGGAGATGATGATTTTTTATATGAGGCAAATAGTTTAATGCATCTCAAAATGCGCGAAAAAGAAATAAAACATGAATTTAGAATTCGTGATGGAGATCACTCATGGGATTACTGGCGATCCGCCCTACCTTCTGTTCTAGCATTTATTTCTAAAGGATTTCACCAGTAATATACATTTAATTTATGTCTCACTTTATTAAAACTGTTTTTCTTTTTTTTGTGATAAGTAGTTGCTCTAAAGAGATTTCAGAAACAACATCAGTTGAAACTGAAGAACCTGAGGTGATTGAGGGATCTACTCTTCCACTCATTCGAATTAACACTAGAGGAAATCCTATTGTTGATGAACCTAAAATTGCCGGAAGTTTTGATATTCTTGAAGATGATGTAGTTATTGAGGCACACCAAATTGGAATTGAAATACGAGGCTCTAGCTCACAAATGTTTGATAAAAAATCTTACGGTTTTGAAACCTGGGATGAAAACGGAGAAGATTTAAATGTAGAATTAGCTGGTTTTCCTGAGGAAGAAGACTGGATCTTATATGGTCCCTACAGTGATAAATCACTTCTAAGAAATGTGTTAATCTATGAGCTATCAAATAAGATGGGGCAATACGCAAGTCGAACTGCTTTTTATGAATTAGAAATAAACGAAGTTTTTTTGGGCACCTATGTATTGATGGAAAAAATAAAGCGTGATAAAAACCGTGTGGACATCAGTAAAAATAAAGAAGAAGATATTACAGGAGGATATATTTTAAAAATAGACAAGCCAACTGGTGATGGGGATTGGTATGATGAAAGTATCGCCTTTGGCTCCCAATACAACACAGAAGGTATTCCAACAGTAACTCCAGGCATTTCTTTTTTATATGAATATCCTGATTCAGATGACATCAACACAGTTCAAAAACAATACATCCAAAACTACATTCACTCTTTTGAAACAACCCTATCATCGGAGGATTTTACCAGTGATGAACTTGGCTACAGACAATATATTGATGTTGATAGTTTTATTGATTTTTTTATACTCAATGAAATCTCCAAAAATCCAGATGGATTTAGACTTAGCACTTTTATGCACAAGGATAAGGGTGAAAAATTAAAGATGGGACCAATTTGGGATTTCAATATTGCTTTTGGAAATGTTGATTATTGCGATGGAAATTCAACTAGTGGCTGGGCACATAATTTCAATGCTATATGTCCAAATGACTTTTGGTTAGTTCCTTTTTGGTGGAATCGTTTTCTAGAAGATCCCCAATTTGTAATTGCATTACAACAAAGATGGAATGTCCTCCGTTCGGATATTTTATCTACCCAAACTGTTCTGTCAAGATTGGAAGAGCTTAAATCTAATTTACAGACAAAAAACACAATCGATCGTAATTTTGGAAAATGGCCCATTTTAGGAAAATACATTTGGCCCAATGCCTATATTGGCGACAGTTATATCAGTGAAATTAATTATCTACAAGATTGGATAACAGAACGATTAGCATGGCTAGATGAATCGATAAACACTTTGTGAAAAATTGATCCGTAAAGTCTTTTGTTATTTTGGTCCAATTTAATTACATTTAAAATTAAGACATGAAACCAAATGAAAAGAAGAAATTTTATTACTACCAGTGTTGCAGGAACTCTAGGAATTGCTGGTCTATATAGTTTTGATAAAAACCCAATTCATTTTCAAAAAAACATCAAAATAACGATCACCCCTTGGTCTTTGATGCGAACCGGATATGGTGGTGATGACCCACTTGGAATTGATGTTTTTGACTATCCTGCAGTTGCTAAGTCCTTGGGTTTTGATTATATCGATCATGAAATGTTTCACTTTCCCCCAAACCTCAATGAAACCCATCTTCAAAAAATGATAAATAAGATGAAATCTGCTGGTGTAAAAAGTGCTGTAATGCTTACAGGAGGGGTTGGTGACATTGGAGATGCTGATTCAAAAAAAAGAAAAAAAGCTATAGAAACATATAAATATTGGGTAGATATTGCTTCGGCACTAGATTGTAAGGCAATGCGCAATGTGTGTGGAGAATCCATCACAGTTCCACACAAAGAAAAACTTAATTATGCCCTTGAAGGGGTCAATGAATTGGGAGCTTATGCCGCTTCGAAAAATATCGATTTACTGATTGAAAATCACAATGGTTATTCTTCAGATCCTGAATGGATGATTGCCCTTATGGAAGGAGTGAATAAAAAAAATGTGGGAGTGTTAGGAGATTTTACAAATTGGACTTTAGAACGAAATCCCGATACATTTTACCCAGACCCTTACAAAGGAATCGAGTTGCTTGCTCCTTATATACGGGCAGTAAGCGCGAAGTCATCTGAATTTACAGTTGCCGGAGAAGAAATCACTACGGATTATAAAAAAATGTTTGATATTCTCAAAAAAGCACCTCATTTTGAATTTGCTGGTGTTGAATTTTTTGGCAATGACATTTCAAGAAATCAAGGAGTAAAACTCACGAAAAATTTAATTGAGAAAGTGACTAAATGAGTCAATACCAATTCTAATGAAAGTTGATAGGTGTTTCTCATCTGATGCAAGTTCACTGCAAACACTCACCTTTTTACCTTCTTCATGAGCAACTTTAGTAAAGTTTTCAATTAAAAACAGTAAACTTTCTTTTGCTCGAAGTAAATAATATGCAATACGATTATTGGTTCGGTCGGCAGCCATTAAAAATTGTGCAAGGTCATTTGTTTCAAAGGAAAAAATAAGACTCGGAAAACTTTAAATATTGATATATATTTAAAAATAGATACTCATATAGTATTCTTTATATTTGAACCTTATTTTGAAATAAACATCAACATAATATGAAATTAAAATTTATTCTTCTAGCACTTTTAATAAGTACCGTTTCAATTGCTCAAAAAAGTATTGATGAAAAAGTATCAGACTTATTATCAAAAATGACTCTTAAAGAAAAAATCGGTCAAATGAATCAATATAATGGTTTCTGGAATGTTACCGGTCCAGTTCCTGAAGGGGGTGATTCAAAAGTTAAATACGACCATCTTGCTAATGGCTGGGTTGGTTCTATGCTTAATGTAAGAGGGGTTAAAGAAGTAAAGGCAGTCCAAAAAATTGCGGTTGAAAATTCACGTTTAGGAATTCCTTTAATCATCGGTTTTGATTTAATTCATGGATACAAAACTGTTTTTCCTATTCCCCTTGCTGAATCCGCAAGTTGGGATTTAGAAGCCATTCAGCTTTCCGCAGAATTGTCAGCAAAAGAAGCTGCAGCAGCTGGAATCAATTGGACTTTTGCTCCTATGATTGATATCACTCGTGATGCCCGTTGGGGTCGAGTTATGGAGGGTGCAGGAGAGGACCCCTACCTGGGAAGCTTAATTGCAGCAGCTAGAGTAAGAGGTTTTCAAGGAGAAGATTTAGCATCGCCATTCACCATTGCAGCCACTGCAAAACATTTTGCAGCGTATGGATTTGCAGAAGCAGGAAAAGATTATAATACCGTAGACATTGGTTTGAATACCCTTCATAATATTGTATTACCACCGTTTAAGGCGGCGGTAGATGCCGGAATTAAAACGTTCATGAATTCATTTAACGATCTCAATGGAATACCTGCTACAGCAGACACATTCCTCCAAAGAGAACTTTTAAAAGGGGAGTGGAACTTTGATGGATTTGTAGTTTCTGATTGGGGTTCTATAAGAGAAATGATTGATCATGGATATGCAAAAGACAATAATCATGCAGGAGAATTGGCTCTTTTAGGAGGTTCTGATATGGATATGGAATCATCCATTTATATCTATGAACTTGAAAAGCTCATAGAAGAAAATAAAATCTCAGTTGCACATATAGATGATGCAGTTAGTAGAATACTGAAAGTCAAATTTGAATTAGGCCTTTTTGAAGACCCCTATCTTTATTGCAATGAGGAGCAAGAAAAAGAAATTACAGGCTCTAAAGAAATGATGGATGCAGCTCTAGAGGTTGCAAAAAAATCGATTGTACTTTTAAAAAATGAAAATGAAATTCTTCCGCTCAAAAAGAATGGGGTAAAAATAGGACTGATTGGTCCTTTGGCTGCTGATAAAAACAGTCCCCTTGGGAATTGGAGAATAGGAGCAGACAACAACACTGCTATATCTGTACTAGAGGGCCTTAAAAACTATAAAGGAAACGATATTAGCCATGCTCAAGGGGTGAAATTAATCAACAAAACCCCTGATGGCTTTCATGAGGAAGTTCAAATTAATACTACTGACAAAACTGGTTTTGATGAGGCTATAGCACTTGCCAAAAAAGTTGAGGTCGTAATTATGGTTTTGGGTGAACATGGATTTCAGTCTGGAGAAGGAAGAAGCAGAAGTAAATTAGATCTTCCTGGGTTTCAACAAGAGTTATTGGAAGAAGTAGCTGCTGTAAATCCAAATATTGTTTTAGTCTTAATGAATGGGCGCCCCTTAATTTTGAATTGGGCTGCTGAGAATATTCCTGCAATTGTAGAGGCATGGCAGTTAGGAACTCAGAGCGGAAATGCTATTGCTCAAGTGTTGTATGGAGATTACAATCCAAGTGGTAAATTACCTATGAGTTTCCCAAGAAGCGTTGGTCAACTTCCGTTGTATTACAATCATAAAAGCACCGGTAGACCTGGCACAGAAGGAGTGGATCCAGGGAGTGTTTTCTGGTCTCACTATGGAGATGAAAAAAATAGCCCTCTATACCCCTTTGGATATGGACTAAGCTATTCTAAATTTGAATATTCAAAGCTTCAATTAAATAAAACTGAAATGACTAAAAATTCCAGTATCAAAGCCTCCATTACGATAAAAAATACGGGAAAGGTAAAAGGTAAAGAAATTGTTCAATTGTACATTCAAGACCCTTTTGCTAGTGCAACTCGCCCTGTAAAAGAACTTAAAGGCTTCAAGGCCATTGAATTGGAACCGGGCGCCACTCAAGAAGTGAGTTTCACCCTTACAGAATCAGATTTAAAATTTTATAGTGCAAATCAAAAATGGGAAGCCGAACCCGGTACTTATCATGTTTTTATTGGAACCGATTCTACCTCCAAAGAGAAAATGACTTTTGAACTAAATTAAATTTACATTTTAATAAATCAATGCTCATTTTTACTAAAATTATGTAGATGCTTAAAGCAGTTTTATTTGATATGGATGGTGTTATTGTGGACAGTGAACCACTTCACCACAAGGCGTATGAAAAAATGTTCGAAGAATTTGACATCACTGTTTCAACAGAACTCTACGCTTCTTTTACTGGTAAAGCAACGTTATCTATTTGTGAACAAATTTGTAATGAATTCAATCTTGAGACCTCCCCTGAACTTCTAGTTGCATCCAAAAGAAAACACTTTATTCCACTTTTTGAGAATGATACTGACTTTTGCCTTTTGGAAGGAGTACTAGAATTGATAAAAAACTACCATCAAAATGGAATCACTTTAATAGTAGCTTCCTCAGCATCCATGGAAAATATTAATAGGATTTTTAAACGTTTTGATTTAGATCAATATTTTAAAGCGAAGCTAAGCGGAGCCGATCTTAAAGAATCTAAACCACATCCTGAAATTTTCATCAACGCAGCTAAAGCTTCTGGCTGTTCTGTCTCAGAATGTATGGTGATTGAAGATTCTACCAATGGTATTTTAGCTGCAAAAGCCGCTGGAATTTATTGTGTAGGGTATAATAGTTTACATTCAAAAAGTCAGGATTACAGTCAAGCAGATTTAGTTATTCAAGAATTTAGTGAAATAACTTATGCTAAAATTTGTAGTCTTTTTTATAAATAAAAAAGAGTTAATCGGTATGAAAAAACAATAGGTTTAATATAATCTATCCATTTTTGATACCCTTTTTCATTCAGGTGAATCCCATCAGTTAACAATTCATTATTCATAAATCCATTTTCATTTTTAAAAATAGAATAAAGGGGGATTAAGAAAAATAATTTCAGAAGAGTTTTTATTCCCATTGCACGCTGTATGAACTTATTGTTCTATCAATCCTAGTTGTGACAAAAAGGAATAATTATCAAAAAAGTCTTGCTCTTGAACAATCTTTCCATCCTTTAATGTTACCCATGTCAAGCCTGAAATTTCAACACGTTTATTCGTAGCTGGAATTCCAAATAAATCGCCATCATGAGTTCCCTGAAGACTCCAATGCTTGACCAATCTGTCCCCTTGAGCTACTACTTCAACAATCTCAACTTCAAGATCAGAAAATCCAGAAAAATACCCCGCATAGTAGTCTTTAAACCCCTGGATACCTGTGATATTTCCAGAAGATGTAACCACAATAACTTGGCTGTCAAAACTAGCCTCATCAATATGGGAAACATCACGTGTTTCAAAGACTTTATTCCAAACCGTTGAATACATATTTATTGCTGCTTCAAGCTTTACTTGTTTGCTTTCCAAATCTTTACAAACTTCACTTGGTGCTTGTACACAGCTTACTGCATGTAAAGAAATTAATAAAAAAATTATTTTTTTCATTTCAAATTGATTTAAAGTTATATCTAAATATAAGGAATATTGAAAAATATAAAGAAATAATATAAAGACAACTCGCTGAAAATAATAGAATTAGAATCTGATTTTTCTTTAAATGAAAAAATTGAAACCCTATACAAATAAACTCATTTTACGCTATATTCGAGATGAAAATATTCTTTACAAATCCACTTATTCATGCTCAAAAAATATAAATCCGGTCCTTTTTATCGCTTTTTATCGTTTCTTTTTTTTCTATCGTTTATGACAGAATGCTCAAAAGAAACCCAAACGGTTTTAGTAAATTTCGAGACCGATCATTTTAAAACAAGTATTTCTGAGAAAGGATACCTTCTCAGTTTCAAAGCTGCTGATAGCAATACAGAATATCAATTGAAAGATAGTCTTAACCCAATTATGTCATTACGGATTGAAAACGAATATCTTAAGCCAAAACAAGCGAAATACAATGATAATATTCTAACTCTTGATTTTGGGAATGCCATTAAAGCTGAACTTCTTGTTAGCCAAAATCCCTCTTATTTAAGCCTTGAACTACTCTCACTTTCTAATGTTAATTTTGAAACTTTAGATTTAGTTTTATGGGGTCCCTATACCAACAAAATCAATGGTGTCATTGGAGAAACTGTAGGGGTCGTTCGGGATAGTACCTTTGCAATGGGTATCCAATCACTAAACATCAAAACCTTGGGAGGATACCCTTGGAATGAAAGCGATAGAATGCCTGCCTTTGATATTTTTGATCAAGAAGACCCTACCGATTTACATCCAGAAAATGTAACTCCAGTATTATATAGAGTAGAAGCAGCAAAGCCTGTACCTGGAGGAAGCAGCCTACAGGCATACACAAGAAACCGAATGCAGAATAGATTAATTAGCGATTTCAACCATGAAAAAATTCTTGCCCCTCCCTATGATGATGGAGGAGTGATCGGTTCAAAAATTGCCCTCTTTGGTGTTCCTGTAGATAAAGTATTGAAAACCATTGGAACTATAGAGGTTGAGGAAGGACTCCCCCACCCGATGATAGATGGTGAATGGGTAAAAACAAAATCAGGGGTAAATGCTTCCTATATGATTATGAGTTTTACTGAATCCGATTTTGACAAAGCACTCAACATAACTTCTCAAGCAGGATTAAACTATCTATATTATTACGGGAAAACTTTTGAAAGCTGGGGACACTTTGAGTTAGACAAAAAATATTTCCCAAAAGGATATGCCACAATTAGGTCCTATGTTGAAAAAGCAAAAGAAAAAGGAATTCGTCTTGGCACACACACCTTATCCAATTTTATATCACCTAACGACCCCTATGTTACACCGATTCCAGACAAACGCTTGGCCAAAGTAGGTAGTAGTGTTTTAACGCAATCCATTGATAATACACAAAATGAAATCTTAATTGAATCCCCTGATTTTTTTAATCAGATGAAAAACAACACCCTGAAAACGGTTCGGATTGAAGAAGAATTGATTCGTTACGGAAGTGTGTCATTAGAAGCACCTTGGAAATTACTTGACTGCCAAAGAGGAGCCTTTAATACAAAACCAAAAAAACATGAGAAAGGAGTAGAAATTTCAAAACTATTAGATCATGCTTATAAAGTCTTTTTAACAGATGCAGATTTGACTATTGAAATGTCAAAAAACATAGCCAATCTTTATAATCAAACCGGCTTAAGTCAAATTTCCTTTGATGGCTTGGAGGGAAATAGGTCGACAGGCTTAGGAACATATGGAGAAAGCTTGATGCCTTATGTCTGGTTTAATAACCTAAATCCAGAAATCAGAAAACACCTAATCATAGATGCTAGCAGAACCACCCATTTCTTTTGGCATATTTTCACACGTATGAATTGGGGAGAACCCTGGTATGCTGGTTTTAGAGAAAGTCAAACGGCTTATCGATTAAAAAATCAAAACTATTTTCAGAGAAATTACATGCCTGGAATGTTAGGATGGTTTAAGATGACTTCAGAAACAAGCCTGGAAGATATCGAATGGTTATTGGCAAGGTCTGCAGGATTTGACGCTGGTTTTGCCTTTGTAACTGGTTTTAAAGAAGTAGCTGAAAATGGAAACTCTAAAACCGTATTAAATAAAATAGCAGACTGGGAAAAGTTACGCTTAGGAGGTGCATTTTCTAAAGAACAAAAGCAACTCATGCAAAACACTGAAAAAGAATTTTCCATTCGCAAAAAAGAAAAAAATCAATGGGATTTCTACCAGATGTATTCCGGTAAATTTATACATGATAAAAAAATTAGACAACCTGGAGAACCTGTTTTTTCAACTTTTAAAGTAGATAACATCGGGGATCAACAAGCGCTACAATTTATAATTTCCCCTGTGGAAACATCGATTGGGAACATAAAAATAGAAATTGATCAATACAAAGAGGTTTCTATACCCATTCAAATTAATGTTGGGCAAATCCTTAAATACGATGGTGATTCCCATGCTATTTTATACAATAAAAACTGGCAAGAAGTTAGCCGAATAAGTGTCTCTAAAGAAATCTTGACTGTGTCCAAAGGGACACACACTTTGAATTTTTCATGTACGTTTAACTCTGATAGCGAAACGCCAAAAGTGAAAGTTGAAATTCGATTTAAAGGAAAACCTGAACAACTTAGCCTAGCAAACTAATCCTCCTTGAGTAATTCTTTATTTGAAATGATATGGTTTCCAGTCAAACTTAACTTGGAATAGACATTCATTTTGGAGGCAACTAGTTCTGCTTTTATAGGCTTATAATTTGCTGGAAATAAAAAAGAAAACAGTGGCATCAACAGCTGTGCAAATCGCTCCCCAAATCTAAATTCTTTTCGTATACCTAATAAAAGTGAAGGTCTAAAAATAATTGTAGAAGACAGACCCAAATCAAAAATATCTCGTTCAATTTCACCTTTTAATTTTAAATAAAAATTAGTACTTGAAGCATCTGCCCCTCCAGAAGACACCAATTGAAACTGATCTATTTTTAGTTTCAAACAGCACTTTGCAATACGCAGATTAATATCATAATCAATCTTCCTATAGGCCGCTTTATCTCCACCCACTCGGGCTTGAGTAGTTCCAATAGCTGAAAAAACTGTAGTACTTTCCCGTACACAGTTTTCTATTTCAGTTGAGTTTAAAAAATCAATTAGGTGTACAACAATTTTTTCATGTTCTACATTTTTAGAATTTCTGGATACTAAATGAATTTTAGAGATTGACACGTCTTCTATAAGGTTTTGAATCAAAAAACCTCCAATCAGACCCGATGCACCAAATACGGTAACTTGCTTTTTCATAAGAGCTAAAAATACAAAACAAAAAGATGAATAAAATTTGTTTAATTGATTTAAAAATTAGTTTTAGAAGATATTTATACCTAAAAACTACATAAGTTTTTATATTATATACAACTCTAAAAGATTAAATTTGTTTACATGATTCCAGAAAAAATTGCCTTTCTTTTTGTTTTAGCTTTCTTTTTAATTGTATTTATTCAAAGTGGTGTGGATAAAATCATTGACTACAAGGGAAACTTAGCCTATTTGAATGATTTATTAAAAATCCATTTTTCACCGCCAATAATTACCCTTGCTTTAGTTGTAGTTACTATTTTGGAATTAATTTCTGGAATATTGTGTTTAGTAGGAATTTTCAGTTTTATTTTTAACGCCTCTAACTTTATTGGATTACTCGGTTTAATTATAGGGTCTCTTGCGCTGTTAGTTCTTTTATTTGGTCAGCGTGTTTCTAAAAATTATGATGGTGCAAAAACAATTGCAATTTATTTTGTTTTAGCAATGATTGGCATTGCATTAGCATAGCCAAATCTAATTGCATAAAAACTATTGAATCGAGAGAGGAAAGACAACTATTTAAAGAATGCCTTGACTTATAGTGAAGGCTTTTATTATTTAAAAAACAAAGCGAAAAAATCGTTGTACTTTTAACAAATAATTTTTCTTTAAGTTTTACAAATGTCAAAATTACCGAAAAAGTATCAATTTTTAGACTTATCTGATTATGGCCGTTCGCCGGGGCATTGGATTGCGTTTAAACTTCAGGACACAAATTTAACAGCGATTCACGTAACTTCCATGTTTGTCATCACAGGACTTATAGCTATTGGACTTTTGATAAATGGTTACTTGATAACAGCCGCTTTTTTGATAATATTAAAATCCATTTTAGATGCTGCAGACGGAGAACTATCCCGACTAAAAAAAAATCCCTCGTATGTTGGGCGGTATTATGATTCTATTGCAGATTTAGTGCTTAACTTTTGTTTTTTGCTAGCCTTTTGGTATATCACTGATATTTCCATTATTTATATGCTAATCGCTTTTATAGGGATCCAACTTCAAGGAACACTTTATAACTACTATTATGTGATTTTAAGGAATTCCGTTGCGGGTGATACCACCAGTCGGGTGATTGAAAATACCAAACCAAATGCTTTCAAGGGAGAAAGTCAGTCTAGAGTAAATCTATTTTACAATATCTATAATGTTTTATATATATGTTTTGACAAGTGTATGTATTACATGGATAAAAACGCAAGGTATTGTCATCCGTTTCCAAAGTGGTTTATGACACTAATCTCTTTGTATGGATTGGGGTTTCAATTATTACTTATGGCGCTCATGTTGGTATTTGAACTCCAAAGATTTGTTATCCCTTTTTTTATTGGGTATTCCGTTTTAATAATCGTATTTATTTGTATAAGGAAACTTATTCTTAAGCCCTAATTGAAATTTGAAGTAATTAACATTAAGAATTCATTTGGGGTCTCTATTCCTTTAAAAATCTCTTCAATAAAACTTAGCCATTTAGCCGTCGACTTGGGATGTCTCTTTTAAAACATCCTCAGTGTAGGCTAAAATTCTTAACCCCTCCGCATCTATAATGGCATCCCCTTTTGTTAAGTTTGCTATTTCCTGAGTTACAACAATATTCCTTTTGAGTTGTCCGAGAAGTAACTCTCTTTTTACACCTTCAATTATTTCTTTTTTGCTTTTGTCTGAGTTTAGTATATCAATCAAGTTATCGAAGTGTTCGGCTTCTTTGTCCAGTCGATTGCTAAGTGCTTTTAAACTTTTAGTAGTTTTATTCATATTCCAAATATATAACCTTTTGTTAATTTATAAGCCTCAGCGATACATCCTAAAATGAAAATGGATTTAATTTTAAGAGTTCACATTTCACTGCAAAGAGAAAATAAATTTTTCTTAATAAATAGATAATGAAAATCCGCAACCAACTAATAGATAGTTTGTTACGGATTCTTAAAGTACTCGAGGCGGGACTTGAACCCGCACGCCCAAAAGAGCACAGGATTTTAAGTCCGGCGTGTCTACCAATTCCACCACTCGAGCAAGCGACAGAGCGAAAGACGGGATTTGAACCCGCGACCCTCACCTTGGCAAGGTGATGCTCTACCCCTGAGCTACTTTCGCATTGTGGATTGCAAATGTAAAATAATTTTAATTCTTTCTAAATTAATGTGGGAATTTTTAATAAAAAAAATAGTCTGTGTTTTAAAGAATGATTCAGACTATAATTTCAAGCTATTTTTAAGATAAGCGTCGTTTGATTTGATTAAGTTGCATCAAAGCTTCTACGGGTGTAAGCGTGTCAATGTCCAGGCTCTTAATTTCATCGCGCAATGCTTCTAATAAAGGATCGTCTAAATTAAAAAAACTAAGCTGTAAATTCTCTTCTGAGTCTTTCTCCGCCTTTTCCGATTTTTTCAGCCCATGGGATGCTTCCAAAACTTTCAATTTGTCCTGAGCAGAGCGAAGAACATGCTGGGGCATCCCAGCCATTTTAGCCACATGAATTCCAAAACTATGGGCACTCCCCCCTGGGATTAGCTTGCGTAAAAACAATACACTATCCTTAGTCTCCTTAATGGACACATTAAAGTTTTTAATGCGGCTATACCGTTGTGTCATTTCATTTAACTCATGGTAATGGGTTGCAAAAAGAACTTTGGGTCGAAAGGGATGTTCATGTAAATATTCAGCAATTGCCCAAGCAATAGAAATGCCATCATAGGTACTGGTACCTCTTCCAATCTCATCCAAAAGTACCAAACTGCGGTCCGATATATTATTCAAAATGGATGCTGTTTCATTCATTTCTACCATAAAGGTGGAGGCGCCCATTGAGATGTTATCACTAGCTCCTACTCTTGTAAAGATTTTATCTACAACCCCCAGAGTAGCTTGGGTGGCAGGAACATAACTTCCTAGTTGAGCGAGTAAAGAAATTAAAGCCGTCTGCCTTAAAATCGCTGATTTCCCAGACATATTGGGTCCGGTAATCATCATAATTTGTTGGGTCTCTCTATCCAATTCCAAATCATTAGCAATATAAGGGGTTCCCAATGGTAGCTGTTGCTCAATAACGGGATGACGCGCACCTCTTAACTCCAATTCCGTTCCTTGAGTGAGGGTAGGTCGACAATAATTATTTTTCAAAGCTGTTTTAGCAAAACAACTCAAAACATCCCATTGCGCTACGGCATTTGCATTTTGCTTTAACACCTCTAAATCCTTTTGCAAGTGTTGAATCAATTCGGCATATAGCTGTTGCTCCAATGCCATAATACGATCACCTGCTTGAAGGATTTCTGTTTCAAACGTTTTGAGTTCTTCTGTAATGTATCGCTCAGCATTGACCAAAGTTTGTTTACGAATCCAGTCCTCAGGAACTTTATCTTTATGTGTATTTCGCACCTCTATATAATAGCCAAACACATTGTTGAATGCTATTTTCAATGAAGGTATTTGAGAACGCTCTGTTTCTCTTTCCAACATGGCGTCCAAATGAGATTGTGACTGATCTCTTAGCCCTCTCAAAGCATCCAAATCCGAAGAAAATCCTTCGGCGATTACCTTCCCTTTAGAAACTAAAACAGGGGCTTCTGGATGAATGGTTTGTTGTATTAAAGAAATAATAGCCGCACAAGAGGAAATTGTTTTTAACTGCTCTTTGATTGTGAAGTTTGATCCTTTCTCAAGCTGTTTTTTTAAGCCTTCCACCTCACTCAAAGAATCTTGGAGTTGGTATAGGGCGCGTGGGCTAATTTTTTCAGTAGCGATTTTAGCCATTACTCGCTCGATATCGATAATATTGGATAAAGCTTGTTCTGTATATTGAGAAATTTCTTCTTGCTCAATAAAAGCCTCAACAATCTCATGGCGCGATTCTATTTGTTGCTGCTCTTTTAACGGAAAGGCTAACCACCTTCGCAATAATCGTCCACCCATGGCAGTTTGAGTATGATCTATGATAGAAATCAATGGAATGCCCTCAGGATGGGTCGATTGAAAGAGCTCTAAATTGCGTTGTGTAAATCGATCCAGCCATACAAAACCTTCTTGAGCAATGGGTAAAATACGGGTGATGTGTTGTAGTTTTCTATGTTGTGCTTGCGTGAGATAATGTAATACAGCGCCTGCAGCACTAATTCCAACCGTATACTTCTGAACTCCAAACCCTTCTAAAGAGTTTGTTTGAAAATGGGTTGTTAGTTTTTCCTGTGCCGTCCCCAATTCAAAAGCCCAATCTTCCATATAAAAACAATGGTATTGTAAACCGTACTGTTCTAAAAATAATTTCTTTTTGGGCTTAGGAACCAAAACTTCACTGGGCGCAAAACTTTGCAACAACTGCTCAATTTGTTCTTCCGTTCCCTCGGCTACCCAAAAATCTCCCGTTGAGATGTCCAAAAAGGAAACCCCCCATTTTTTATCAAAGGAGACGGCCGCCAAATAATTATGTTTCTTTTGATCCAAAACGTCGTCATGCAATGAAACTCCTGGAGTAATCAACTCGGTCACTCCTCGTTTGACAATTGTTTTAGTCATTTTAGGATCTTCTAACTGATCACAAATGGCCACCCTACAACCTGCTTTGACTAATTTTGGTAAATAGGTGTTTAACGAATGATGGGGAAATCCCGCCAATTCAATCTCGCTGGCACTGCCTGCACCTCTTTTAGTTAAAATAATTCCTAATATACCTGCAGCTTTAACTGCATCGGCACCAAAAGTTTCATAGAAGTCACCCACACGAAACAACAATAAGGCATCTGGATATTTTGCCTTAATCCGGTTGTACTGTTTCATTAAAGGAGTCTCTTTTGCTGCTTTAGCCAAAATGAATCGTTTTTACGAATGTATTTAAAAAAATATTGTTTCTTATAAAAACAAAGATGCAAATAGCAATAGAAATTTAAGAGGTTGTACTTTTGTTTTTTGTCAAAAGTTATGCGCAAATTAAAAAATGAAGAATTAATTCGGAAAACAATAGCTGATTTTAAGCAAGCTGATAAAACACCACTAATTCTAATTTTAGACAATATTAGAAGTCTCAACAATATTGGTTCTGTGTTTCGTACTGCCGATGCCTTTTTGATTGAAAAAATTTACCTCTGTGGAATTACGGCCACTCCCCCGCACAAGGACATACACAAAACAGCTTTGGGCGCAACAGAAAATGTGGCTTGGGAATATGCTGAAAATACCCTTGAAGTGGTTCAGAAACTTCATAAAGAAAACGTCTCGGTTTGGGCAATTGAACAGACGGAAAAAGCTATATTTCTAGATTCTTTTCAGCCTAAAAAAAACACCAGACATGCTTTTATTTTAGGAAATGAAGTTCGGGGAGTGTCACAAGAAGCGGTTGATGCCTGTGGACAAGCTCTTGAGATTCCACAATTTGGAACAAAACACTCATTGAACATTAGCGTAGCTACTGGAGTAGTGGTTTGGGACTATTTCACAAAAATGTAGTCTTGTAAATCGCTCTAAGAATTGATTGAAACGCAGCTTCATCCGATTCAAAATTCAAATCGTCTACAGCTATATTTACAACAGGAAAAGGTAAATCGGTTTGAATTAATTTTTCATATCCCTTCGCAATTTTCATCAAATAGTCTGCTTGGATTTCTTTTTCAAATGGACGTCCTCTTTTTTTAATTTGTTTTTGCAAATGAGGTACCTCAGCATGGAGATAAACCATCAGTGTTGGGTTAACTTGTTTCTTTATCGCTTTAGAAAATTCCTCTTGATAGATTATAAAATCATCCTTAGATAAATTTTGTGTAGCAAAGACAAGCGATTTATTTAAAAAATAATCGCAAACTACTTTCGTGGAATTGTGCTTCCAAAATTGTGTTGTTTGTGCTAACCTATCATTTAAAAAAAAGGTCTCAACAGCTAAAGCATATTTTTTAGGGTCTTTATAAAAAGAGGCTAAATAAGGGTTGTCAACAAAGGTTTCTAATAAAATTTCTGCTTTATATTGCGCTCCTAATTTTTTTGTTAAAGTAGATTTTCCAACCCCAATATTTCCCTCAACAACAATATAAGAGTAACTTTCAAAAAGAGGAGGCGACCAAAATGAAAAGGGAAAGGGATTACAAATAGCCTCATCTGAACTCGCTTGTTTTAATTCACTAATGGTTTTTCTAAAAACAGGATGGATCCATCCTCCGGCAATTTCTTCCAAAGGATGCAGTACAAAATTACGCAATTCCAATCTTGGGTGTGGAAGTGTTAATCTATCCGAAATTAACTCAACCTCTTCATAACAAAGCAAATCCAAATCGATAGTTCTGGCAGTATACCCATCTGAAATCGATCTTGAACGTCCAAGTAGTTGCTCCACATTCAACAATACTTCCATTAATTGAAGAGGAGATAACTCCGTTTGTAATTGAGCACAAGCATTATAAAAAGGAGTACTTTCAAAACCCCAAGGGGGTGTTTCGTAGATTCTTGAGAGCGATGAGATTTTAATCCCAAAAGATTCCAAAAAGCACAAGGCTTTAACCAAATATATTAATCGGTCTCCTTGATTACTTCCCAATGAAATATAAATTTGCTTCTTTTTGGTCATGTCATGATCTCTGGTGCAAAGCTACAAAACCCTATATTTGCAGTACCAAAAGTTTCAATATGAATTTTCTAAAAAGTTTTTTTACATCTATACTGGGAACTCTTACTGCCTTAGGACTTTTTTTTGTAATCGTACTTCTTTTTATTTCTGGGATTGCCAGCATAATGTCAGCTCCATCAGGAGGTAACTCGATAAAACAAAATAGTGTTCTTACGCTTGATTTAAATCTTCCCATAGTAGATCGTGCTCCAAGTTTTGATGAACTTCAAATTTTACTTGGTTTAGAAGATAAAGTCTTAGGGCTTCCAGATATCATTTCGGCAATTGACAAAGCAAGTGAGAATCAAAATATTAAAGGTATTCGTTTACGTGCTGATTTTATTTCTGCAGGGTGGGCACAAACAAGAAGTATCAGGAATGCATTATCTCGCTTTAAAAAAAGTGGAAAATTCATTTATGCTTACGCTGATGTTTTTACCCAAAAAGGATACTATTTGGCTTCCATTTCTGACTCCATCTACCTTAACCCTGTTGGTGTTTTAGAATTTAAAGGGTTAGCCTCTGAGGTTTTATATTACAAAGATTTTCAAGATGAATATGGTGTTAAAATGGAAGTTATTCGTCACGGAAAATACAAAAGTGCAGTAGAACCCTATTTAGAAAATGAAATGAGTTCTGATAACCGATATCAAATCAAAACTTTATTGGATGATATTTGGGAAACCATCCGTGAGGAAATCGCTCAGGAACGAAACTTAGATCCTAAAATTCTCGATAAAATAATTAACAACCAAAGCATAACAATTCCTGAAGATGGAGTACAAGAGCACCTTATTGATGCTCTTGTATATGAAGATGATTTTGACGAAAAAATCAAAATGCAACTTGAAATTTCTACTGATGAAGATCTTAATAGAGTATCAGTAGTAGATGTAAATAATGCTTCCTCGACTTATGACAGTTCTTTAAAAGACCGAATTGCTATTGTTTTTGCTAGAGGACCCATTATGTATGGAGAAGGTACAGAAAACATGATCGCACAAGGAGTTTTTGTAGAAACACTTAAAGAATTAGCTGAAGATGATTGGATTAAAGCAGTAGTTATTAGAGTGGAATCTCCGGGTGGAAATGCACTAACCTCCGACCTCCTTTGGAGAGCTATTGAAAAACTAAAAACAAAAAAACCAGTACTTGTCTCAATGGGAAATGTTGCTGCCTCAGGAGGGTATTACATTGCAGCAGGTGCAGATCAAATTTTTGCTGATCCACTAACTATTACAGGATCTATTGGTGTTTTTGCTTCACTCCCAAATATTTATGGAATGACAGAAAAAATAGGTATTCATGCCGAAACTGTTGAGACACATCAGAATGCTTTAGGCTATAGTTTTTTTCAGCCATTATCTGAATCTTTCAAAATAAGAACTATTAAGAGTATTGAAAATACCTACAACACTTTCAAACAACGTGTGATCAAAGGGCGTGGACTAACATCAGAAACAGTAGAAGCCCTCGCACAAGGACGCGTGTGGAGTGGAAAACAAGCATTGAGCGTAGGTCTTGTTGATCATTTAGGTGGCTTACAAGATGCAATTGAGGCAGCAGCAGAGGTAGCTAACATAGAAAATTACAATACTATTGACTACCCCAAATTTGAAGAAGATTTAGAAAGTATTCTATCTGGGGCGATACCTTCACCACTATCCAAAGCTACCTGGATGCATTGGGTGCCTGAAAGCCTAAGACGACAACTCGAATATACGGATCCAAAAAACCCCTTACTCTCCATTCAAATGCTTATCCCTTTTGACTTAAGTATTGAATAAAATGACAGTAAAAAAACAAGAGTTAGCAAAAAAAATATACCTCTACTTAGCAGGATTATTTATCACTTCATTGGTGGTCTCCAATTTAATTTTTCAAAAGTTTTTCTATTGGCGCCCCTTTGATATTTCATTTTTTGGAAATCAACTATTTGAGCTTTCTGTTGGAATACTTCCTTATCCTATTACATTTTTAATTACTGATCTAATCTCAGAAATCTATGGGAAAAAGAAAGCAAATGAAGTAGTTGTAGCAGGGATTTTTGCTTCCTTCTTTTCAATGGGGATACTTTTGATCGCAAATTGGGTTCCTGCATTAGACAACTCACCGGTTGACAATGTTACTTTTAACCAAGTATTTGCACTTTCACCCATTGCTGTTTTTGCCTCTATGATTGCTTATCTATTGGCTCAATTAGTGGATATTCGAATTTATCATTTTTGGAAAAATTTGACCCAAGGGAGAATGCTATGGTTACGTAATAATTTTTCCACTTTCAGCTCTCAATTAATTGATACTTTATTGGTAATTGGCCTGCTCAGTATTTTTGGAATTTTGGATTGGAGCTTATTTTGGGGCTTAGTCCTTTCTGGGTTTCTCTTTAAGATACTTGTTGCTTTATTTGACACTCCTTTTTTATATCTTTTTGTAGGTCTATTTAGAAAAAATTTCAATCTCAAACCCAATGAGGAAATAAAAATTTGAGTTTTATGCAAGAACAAACGGAAGGAATACGATTAAATAAATACCTAAGTGAAATTGGACATTGTTCCAGAAGAGCTGCGGATAGGCTAATTGAAGAAGGTCGTGTTCAAATCAACGGTGTTCCGGTAATCATGGGGCAAAAAGTAACTCCCCTAGATCGCATAGAGGTAGACGGAGTATTAGTTGAAGATCTCCAAGAACGAAATGTGTACATTGCCTTCAATAAGCCCATAGGAATTGTCTGTACCACTGACACTCGAGTCGAGAAAGATAACATTATTGATTATATAAATTATCCTACAAGAATCTTTCCTATTGGACGCTTAGACAAGCCTAGTGAGGGCCTCATCCTTTTGACTAATGATGGAGATATTGTCAATAAAATCTTAAGGGCACGAAACAATCACGAAAAGGAATATATCGTTACCGTAAACAAGCCCGTAACTACAGAATTTGTCGAGAAAATGGCAAATGGAATTCCTATTTTAGATACAATTACACGCAAGTGTGTTGTAGAACAAATTCATAAAAATCAATTTCGAATCATCCTAACCCAAGGCTTAAACCGTCAAATTCGAAGAATGTGTGAATACCTTGATTATAGAGTGGTAAAGTTGAAGCGTATCCGCATCATGAATATTGAACTCGATGTAGGGGTAGGGAAATACCGAGATTTAACAAAAAAAGAAATGGTTGAATTGCAAAATCTAATTGCTGATTCTGATAAACATATATCTTAGTTGTGTGCAAATAGAAAAAACATTAGACCAAATTTAAAATGAGCGGAATAGAAAATTATTCAGGCTTTATTATTGATTAACCGAAATTGATAACGCAAAAAGCCAGCACATAACACCTTATAAAATTAATTGTTAGTTGTAGCCTATTTACGAAAAACCCAGCAGATTTTCTATTCGGTTTTTATTTGCTAATCTAGCGCCTAAATCACGCAACTAATCTTATTATACAAACATATTAATCGATATTCTGACACGCTCCCCTTCGTTGGAGCGAATATTGAAAACTGTTTGATCTTCAAATAACAAATACTGTCCTTTAATCCCCATTAATTTCCCCTCAAACAAAGGAGTTTTAGTAAGATTTAGACTGTTCACCTTTTCCGGATACTGTAATACTGGAAAATGGAGTTTCTCCACTGAAAAATCTTGCTTATTGATAAATTGCTTCAGTTCATTAGGTAAATAATCAAGTGCTCTATTGCGCTCTTCCTCCCAATTTATTGGTTCTGCCTGGTGCTGTAACATTTTACGCCAATTAGTTTTATCAGAAAAATGATCTTTCAAAGCAACTTCACCTATTCCTGCCAAATAGCGATTGGGTACTTCAATTAATACAGAGGCCTCATGAGCTCCTTGATCAATCCAACGAGTGAGAAATTGACTTTTCCGAGTAACACCTACTTTCAAATGACTACTTAAAGCCAAATAAATGATATGTGGCTGCAATTGCATTCTTTGTTCGTATTCCAAATTACGATCAGCTTCACCCAGATGTGCTTTACTTAATTCAGGACGCATGATCCAATCTCCAGTAGCGGGACTATCAAAAAAACAGGATTTACAGAAACCCTGTCTAAAAATTGGTAGTAGCTGACTGCAATTTAAACATTGTGAACCAATATGTTGAATCTGTATTGTTCTTCCCAAACACTGATTGAGATGCAGAAAGCCTCCTTCCGTATTTAAAAAATAATTGATTGGATTTGTGCTTTCTGTCTGCATTTTTTTTAACGTACCCTCAAACATTTGCCTTAGAAGAATTAATTATTTTTATCTTCGAAAGGTAATAATATTTTTATGCCCATACCCCTCTTTAACTCAATTGCTTCCTGGATTCTAAAAAAACGCATCCATCAAATAGAACTCTTCATAAAATATCCACATGAAGTACAGGAGGAATTATTACACAATCTTTTGAGCAAAGCACACCAAACAGAAACAGGAATGCGTCATGGTTTCGATTCCATCAGAAATTATACTGATTTTAAAAATCAAGTGCCCTTAAGTACTTATGAATCCATTGAACACCAGATTGAAAGGTGTCGAAAAGGGACACAAAATATTTTTTGGCCAACACCGATCAAGTGGTTTGCTAAATCAAGCGGCACCACTAATTCAAAAAGTAAATATATCCCGGTAAGTGTTGAAGCTCTTGAGGATTGTCATTATAAAGCAGGAAAGGATATGCTCTCTTTATATTTAAATAACAATGAAGATTCTCAGTTGTTATCAGGAAAATGTTTACGCCTTGGGGGAAGTAGTGAATTGTATAATAATAACAATAGTTACTTTGGTGACCTTTCAGCGATTATCATTCAAAATTTACCTTTTTGGGCTGAATTGAGCAGTACACCAAGTAATAAAACTTCTTTAATGCCTGAATGGGAAACCAAAATGAAAGCTATTGTAGCTGAATCAATTCCTGAAAAGGTTACAAGTCTTGCGGGTGTCCCTTCATGGATGATGGTTTTATTGCAAAATGTATTAGAAGAAACAGAACAAAAAAACATTCCAGCTATTTGGCCAGATGTCGAAGTCTATTTTCATGGTGGAGTCAGCTTTAAGCCATATCGTGAACTATATAAAAAGCTAATTCCTAAAGCTGATTTTCAGTTTTATGAAATCTATAATGCCTCTGAAGGATTTTTTGGTATTCAAGATAGAAATGATTCCGATGAACTTCTACTAATGCTTGACTACGGGATTTTTTATGAATTCATTCCTTTTGAACTAGGCATTCCTCCTGAAAGCAAAAATGCATTACCACTTTCCGGGGTTCAAATAGGCATAAATTACTCCCTAGTAATCACAACAAATGCCGGATTGTGGCGATATCAAATTGGAGATACCATTCGTTTTACTTGCCTCTCTCCTTATCGAATTCAAGTTACTGGTCGTACCAAACACCATATTAATGTGTTTGGCGAAGAGCTTATCATCGATAATGCAGAAAAAGCATTAGCGAAAGTAAGTGCCAAAACTCAGAGTATTATTTCCAACTATACAGCAGCTCCCATTTTTATGGAAGAAGGAAAGAAAGGAGCCCATGAATGGATCATAGAATTTGAAAAAGAACCCAAAGATCTTAAACTGTTTAGCGCCCTTTTGGACTCAGCAATTCAAAATGAAAATTCAGATTATGAGGCCAAGCGTTATAAAAATATGACCCTTCAAAATCTAACGCTCCATTCAGCAAGAAAAAATCTCTTTTATGATTGGCACAGTAAGAACAAAAAATTAGGTGGTCAAAATAAAGTTCCACGACTTTCAAATTCTAGAAAATTATTAGAAGAACTCCTAGAGATGAATCGTTAGGAAACGATCTTGAGTTTTGGTAGTTCTATTTTAGATAATTTAGACTCTGCATACTGCTTAGTCACCTTTAAGTTTTTCACATCAGTCTGTGGGAGCTCAAACATAGCGTCATTTAAAATAGCTTCACATAACGATCGTAATCCTCTAGCCCCTAACTTATACTGCAAAGCCTTATCAACTATATAATCCAGGGCTCCAGAAGTAAATTGCAACTCAATTTCATCCATTTCAAAAAGATGAATATATTGTTTTACCAATGCATTCTTTGGGGTCGTTAAAATTTCTCTTAACGTTGCTTTATCCAAAGGATTCATATAGGTTAAAACGGGCAGCCTACCGATAATCTCAGGGATTAAACCAAACGAACGAATATCCCGTGGGGTTATGTATTGTAGCATATTCTCTTTATCTACATTACGTTGTTCCTGTGCCGTCTTATATCCAATTGCCTGAAGGTTCAGGCGTTTGCTAATATGTGAGTTAATACCGTCGAAAGCCCCACCTGCAATGAAGAGAATGTTAGAGGTATCTACTTCTATAAATTTTTGATCGGGGTGTTTTCTTCCTCCTTTGGGTGGAACATTAACTACCGTTCCTTCCAAAAGTTTTAATAAAGCTTGTTGTACCCCTTCACCAGAAACATCCCTTGTAATGGAAGGATTGTCGCCTTTGCGAGCAATTTTATCAATTTCATCTATAAAAACTATCCCTTTTTGTGCACGATCAACATCATAATCTGCAGCTTGAAGTAAGCGCGATAAAATACTCTCAACATCTTCTCCTACATAACCTGCTTCGGTTAAAACAGTTGCATCAACAATTGCCAAAGGAACATTGAGTAATCGAGAGATAGTTTGTGCCAATAGTGTTTTGCCAGTTCCCGTTGGACCCACTATAAGTACATTACTTTTTTGAATTTCAACAGGATCATTTTCTTTTTTTGAAGCCGTTTGAACCAATCGCTTGTAATGATTGTAAACCGCTACAGAAAGAACTCTTTTTGAGGATTCTTGCCCAATGACATAGGTGTCTAAAAAGGCTTTTATCTCTTTAGGTGGCTTTAATTCAATTTGTACTTGCTCTGAGGTTGTATCTGAACTTTCCTCCTGAACTATCCCATGAGCTTGAACAATACAACGATCACAAATATGAGCATCTAAGCCTGCAATAAGCAATTGTGTTTCTGGCTTGGGCCTTCCACAAAACGAACAATTTAAATCAGGTTTACTCATCGCAATAGGGTATTATTTGGTAGAGTTTTGTAAAACTTCATCAACCATACCATAGGCTTTAGCTTCTTCAGCTTTCATCCAGTAATCACGATCACTATCGTGAGTTACTTTCTCCATTTTCTGTCCGGAATGTTTTGAAATGATTTGATACAATTCGTCTTTTAATTTTAAAATTTCTCTAGTTGTAATTTCAATATCTGACGCTTGACCTTGTGCCCCCCCCAGCGGTTGGTGGATCATAACCCTTGCGTGTGGCAATGCAGAACGTTTTCCTTCATGACCAGCACATAACAAAACGGCTCCCATTGAGGCTGCAATACCGGTACAAATTGTTGCTACATTAGGACTGATAAACTGCATGGTGTCATAAATACCTAGTCCTGCATAAACACTTCCTCCAGGAGAATTGATGTACATCTGAATATCACGATTGGCATCTGTACTTTGTAAAAACAATAATTGCGCCTGAATAATGTTAGCTACGTTATCATCTATGCCTGTTCCTAAAAACATAATACGATCCATCATTAATCTTGAAAAAACATCCATTTGAGCAACATTCATTTGACGCTCTTCAATGATATAAGGAGTCATACTACTGACAATATTGTCATAATACATCGAATTAATCCCGTGATGCTTAGTTGCAAATTTTTTAAATTCTTTTCCGTAGTCCATGTTTTTATTTTTATTAAAAATAATGAAAATATTAAGCTTTGCCGTAAGCTTCTTTAATAAAGGCATCAAAACCAACTTTTTTGATTTTTAAGGGTGCATTTTCTTTAAAGAAAGTTAGCATTTTATTGCTCATTAATTGCTCTGAAATTCTTCGTGTTTCTTCCTGATTCGACAATATGTTAGAGACAATCCCATCAATTTGAGTTGGATCGGGTTGTTGACCATATTGCATCATTTGATTTTGAACCAATGTGGCTGTAAATTCTTTTAGTTCATCAAAAGTCATATCCAACTTATGTTCATCGATGATTTTTCCCTCGATAAGCTGATAGCGAATCCCTTTTTCTGATTTTTCAAATTCCTCAACTGCTGCTTCCGGAGTCAAAGGCTCTTTCCCTGCAGTTTGCATCCATCTTTTCAAGAAATCAGAAGGTAATTTGAATTTTGTTTTTTCTACTAAATATTCAGTAACGTCATTTAGTAACTTTTGATCTGCTTGAGGTTCAAACTGTTTTTGAAGTCCTTCTTTGATTTTGGTTTTTAAATCCGCTTCGGAAGTTACGGTACCAGGTGCATATAATTTATCAAATAATTCTTGATTCAATTCAGCGGGGATTCTTTCGTTGATTTCCTTTATTTCAACGGTAAGTTCAGCAGTTTTTATTGTTTTAAGTTGCTCATCGTCTAAAGAAAGTAAACGTTTAGCAGTAGCATCATCGCTAAAAAGACCTTTACCTAAAACCATCAAGACAGATCCTGTAGTAACTTCTTTTAATTCTTTAATTACTTTTTTAGATTTAATATCTTCGAATGTAAAAGTGCTCATTTTTTCAAGTTCAATTTGTTCATTTCTAAATTGAGCTGTGATTTCATAACCCTTTTCAGGATTTTTCTGAGATACTATCTTTCCATATTGTTTTCTTACATAATCCATTTGCTCATTGAGCATTTTAGCATCTGGTTCAATTTCATAACGAACCACTTTCTTAAGAATATCTAATTTAACTTCAAATTTAGGAGCTAATCCTAATTCAAATTCAAAATCCATACTATCTGCAGACCAGTCTAGCTCTTGTTCAGGAGCTTTAGGTATTGGATTACCAAGAAGATCTAATTTTTCTTCCTTAATGAAGGTATCTAACTGTTCCCGAAGAATTTTATTTACTTCATCTGCAGTAACTGCTTGCCCGTATTGCTTTTTTATCATGCCCATAGGAACATGACCCTTTCTGAATCCAGGGATATTTGCTGTCTTCCTGTAATTAATCAACACTGCATCCACTTTTTCTTGATAGTCAGTGCGGTCTAAGGTGATATTAATAGTTGCATTTAGGGCGTCTAAATCAGTTCTGCTGATGTTCATTTTTTGATAAAATTTTAGTGCGCAAAAGTACACTTTTTTATTGCCTTCACCAACTTTTAAAATCGCTAACCATAGCTTTTAAGGTATAAAAAATAAAAGAATCCATAAAAACAAGGGCTCCTGTAAGAACAAAAATTTCACTTACCGAGTATCATAAAAGAAAAATAAATTATATTTGCATCCCGGAATTAATAATCAGAGGGTCGGGAATCCTCACAAATTAATATGTTATGCCAGTAAAAATAAGACTTCAAAGACACGGTAAAAAAGGAAAACCCTTCTATTGGGTAGTTGCCGCAGATGCACGATCAAAAAGAGATGGACGCTATCTAGAAAAGCTCGGAACATACAACCCAAATGCAGACCCTGCAATTGTTGATATCAACATCGATAATGCAGTTTCATGGTTAGAAAAAGGAGCACAACCAACAGATACAGCCCGAACACTTTTATCTTATAAAGGTGCGATGTTAAAATACCACTTAAACGGAGGCATTCGAAAAGGAGCGCTAACGCAAGAAGAAGCAGATAAGAAACTAGCTGCTTGGTTAGAAGAAAAAGACGCTAAAATTCAAGCTAAAAAAGACGGTTTGACTCAAGCTGAAGCAGACGCAAGAGCGAAACGCTTAGCAGATGAAAAAGCAGTAAGCGACAAACGATTAGCTGATGCAGCCGCTCAAGAGGCAGAGGCTCAAGCTGCTGAGGCCGCCGAAGCCGCAGCTGAAGAAGCACCTGCAACTGAATCCAGTGAAGCAACTGAAGAAGCGCCTGCTACTGAAGAAGCACCTGCTGCTGAAGCCAGTGAAGTAACTGAAGAAGCACCTGCTGCTGAAGCCAGTGAAGCAACTGAAGAAGCACCTGCTGCTGAAGCAAGCGAAGAAGCTTCAGAAGAAAAAGAGGGATAACAACCTTTCTTTTCAACGATGAAAAAAGAATCCTGTTTTTATTTAGGAACCGTCGTTGGAAAATATAGTTTTAAAGGTGAAGTTCTCGTCAAAATTGACAGTGATTCACCTCAAGAGTACCTTACATTGGAATCAATTTTTGTGGAATTAACCACAGGGTTGGTTCCTTTTTTTATTCGTAAATGCCAACTTCATAAGTCTTCATTACTTCGTATTGATTTTGAAGAAGTCACAGATGAGGCTGCAGCCGATGCACTACTAAAGAAAGAATTATACCTACCCCTAACGTTACTCCCTCCGCTTGAAGGCAACAAGTTTTACTACCATGAAGTCATCGGATTTGATATTGTAGAGAATGACAAAAATCTAGGTAAAATCAAAGTTATTCATGACCAAGGAGCTCAAGCCCTTTTTGAAATTGATCGAGTAGACACAACAGCATTAATTCCAATTCATGATGATTTCATCCTTACTGTTGATCGTATTACCAAAACAATTACTGTCAATCTACCAGAAGGTCTGTTAGATCTATAGCTCATTAGAAGTAAAGGACAAATCCAAAAGAAGGTAATGGTGAACTATTCCCTTCATTGGTTGATACGGGAACCAAACTCCGGGGAAGAATAATTTCACCATTCATATCCCTATTTAAACCATATTCTTCTGGTGATGGATTGGGCTGACCCAAAAAGTTTTGAATTTCAAAAAAGAAGTTGAAGGATAGATTTTCAAAATTCCACTTTTTATCAATTCTAATATCAGCTAAGTTAAACGCATCAAGTTTTACTTCACCTAGACGATCGTAGTCTAAAATAATTTCAGGATAAGCATCTAAGCTGGCTTCAATATCTGTTGGCACATAGGGGTTTTTTCCCGCAAATCTCCATCGAGCACTTACCTCCCAATTACGCTTTAACTTATACCCGCCAGTAAATGAAATCAAATTCCGACTATCCCATACAGAGGGTCTTGAAATTTGATCTAAGCCAGTAAATTCACTAAAGAAGTATGTATAAGCAAAGACACCATAGAAATTGTTAGATAGTTTTTGTTGAAATAAAAATTCTATTCCTGAGCTCTGCCCTTTTCCATCAGAAATAATGGCTTCATTTCCTAAAACTTCAAATCCACCCCCTTTGTTTGCTAAAGAAACTCCGTCAATTACAGAAACTGGATAATTTGAATAATTTTTCACAAAACCTTCTAATGTAAATCGTGATGAAGGTGATAAATTATATTCTAAACCCGCTACCAAATGGTCACTTCGAACATAGGAAGCGTCTTTATTTACAAAAAGTGAGCGTTCGTTTTGAAACCCTAACATAGTGTAAGTAGGGATTTTAAAATAGCGCCCTGCTGTTGCATTAAGTTTCCATTTCTGGTTTTCAGTTAATGCATATGAAAATGCAATTCTAGGAGAGAGGTTATCAATTAAATTAGAACCTGTAGAAAAACTATCTCCATCTGTTCTTAATCCTAAAGTAAGATCTAAACGATCATGCATAAATTTGCGTGATCCTTTAACAAAAAAACCATATTTAGCAAAGTTTAATGTTGTGTTATAAGCAATATCATAATAACTGAAAATAGTATTGTTTTTATAACTCGATTGCTGAATATTAAACCCTGAAGACCATTTCCACTGATCCGAATAATGCGTGGTCAGGAAGCGTAATTTAGTTTCCCATTCATAAGAATCATTTTGAAAAATAGTCCCACTTCGAGTAGTATTATCCTCATAGCGTGAAAAAACATTTTCAAGTCGGTTAGTGCTCAAAGCGGTAGTCATAAAACCTTTCCCATTTTTATAATTACGCTTCCAAGAAAGTCCTACGGTAGTACTCCTTTGATCTATAATTGGAACCTGGTCTAAAGTTGCTTGCTGTTCTGCATCAAATTCATCTGGAGCTTTAACAGAAAAGTCATCTATCGCACCGATTCCTAAAAAAGTAAGCGAATTATAAGCATCAATTTCATGTTTAATTTTCCATTGATAATCCCAATAATCAGGACGTATTGGAAGCCCAATAAGTTCAAAAAGGAATTGAAGATAACTACGACGCACTGAAAATAAAAAAGTTGTGTTTGCAGGGCGATTCTTATCTTTCCTAAACAAGGGTCCCTCAAGAGTTAATCCTGCTTCACTTGCCCCAAAACGAAAATTTCCACCAAATTCATTTGGATTTCCCTCGCGTTGCTCAAATGCTAATACTCCTGATAAAGGGTTGTCATATTCAGCACCAAAAGCTGAACTAGAAAGAGTAACATCACGTACAAAAGAAACGTTGATCATCCCAACAGGACCTCCAGCACTTCCTTGGGTACTGAAATGATTGATGTTCGGAATTTCAATCCCATCTAAATAATATACAGTCTCATTGGGAGCTCCTCCTCGAATGATAATATCATTTCTAAACCCTCCAATGGAAGGGGATATTCCAGGCATACTCTGAACAACTTTAGTAATATCGTTATTCCCACCAGGATAAGTCTCTATTTCAACTGCAGAAAAACTTTGTGTGGATAGAGGAGTATCTCTGGTACTTCTAAATGGACTTCGAACAACAACTACTTCATCTAATGTTTCTATCACCTCTTCTAATTCAAAAAGTAAGGGTCTATTACCTACTGACTTCACAATTACGTTGTATAAGGTTTCACTTTCATAACCCAAGAAACTGGCTATTATATTGTACGATTTGAAAGGAATTTCATTTACTGTAAAATAACCCTCTTCATCGGTTACAACCCCTATTTCCGTTCCCTCCAGGAGAATTGTTGCTCCAACAAGTGGCTGTTGACTTTGAAGGTCAAGTATACGACCGTTTAAATTTCCAGAGTTTTGAGCAGTTGCAAAAGACAAGAATAATAAAAAGAAGAGAAAAAATGAATTTTTCATGATATTGAGTGATTTTTAGGAGGCTTAATATTTTTTAATAAAAAGTTTGTTTAAATTTTTCCAAATTTAATTAAACATTTTAAATTAGCAGTATGAAAAACAGAAGAACCTTTTTAAAAACAGCTTGCAAACCAATTGTGTTAGCAGCTTTCGGAATCCCATTACTTGAAGCTTGCTCTTCAGAAGAAACACCTTACACCCCTCCTTCTGGGAGTCAAAATCAAAACATCTCTTCGGACCCTATTACCATTGACATAGCAAGCTCCCTTTTTGTCAATCTTCAAGCTGTAGGCGGATGGATAAATTATACTGAAAAAAATCTTTTATTGATCAGAATCAGTGAAACTGAAGTAAGAGCATTTGATAACAGTTGTCCGCATCAAGGGAATAGAGATCGATGGTCTTTTGACGGGTCAAATTTTGAATGTGGTTATCACAACAATACCTTTACGACATCTTGTAGCGGTTCACTGACATGCTACTCAACTTCGCTAGACGGTACTATTTTGACCATTACCTTCTAATTCTTTTTACGACTAGACTTACGCTCTACCTTTCTTTGTTGTTTTTGAAGTGATATTTTATTTTTTTCACTTTCAATTTTCCTTTTTTCCTCCAACTTCAGATTGTAATCTTCTCGTAATTCTGTAATATCACTACCTGTAATTTCTTTCTGATCAGAGGCTTGTAGAGAAATATCCTCCACTGTAAAATTAGCATTATTTGTTTGCTTTCGCATGATCTCCCTTGCAGCTTTAAGATTGTAATACAAGCCAGGATCAATCATTTTATTGGCTAAAAAATGTTCTTTCTTTTTTTTATCCCATCGAATAAACATAAAACCACCATTCACAGAATCTAACTTAACTCGATACACATGAGCATAATTTGGAAGAGTCTGATAAATTTGAATCTCTTCGGGAATGTATCCTGCCACATAGAGTAATTCTTCCACAAAAGCAAATTGAGTTTCCACAGAGGGGTCATCATAAAAACCTTCAACTTCAGGAGGTGTATCCTGAGCATTGGAAAAAAATAAAATAAAATAGAATAGACTACTTACACTAATCGTTTTAATCATGATTCAATTTTTGTTTTGTAATATTTTTTTGCATTTGAAACTAACTGCTTCATATTAACATCTTCAAAGTTAATAAAAGCTCGAATCAATAAAAACAATCCGACTATTTGAAGGATTATAATATAAGATGAGAAAAAATCTTCTTCAAAGAATTTTTTATTATAAGTGAGCATGACATCTTTAATTGAAAGCAGAAATAATCCTAAAAAAAACATGAAATTGGTGGTATTCATGTTTTTCAATAATAACATTAATGTAAAGCTACCGAAAATAGCAGATGTAAAACTGTAAACTATGCCATGAAATTTCATGTCATCCAAAAAAGAATAAACATGATTTAAAAAAACAATTAAGTAGGAAAAATAAAAAACAAGACCTAAAATATGCTCTCTAAAGAAATACATTTTGTTTAAATCCATAAACCTTATGAAAAAGAAAAGATTCATGATCCATAAACTAAAAACGCCCCATTGTTGAAAACTTGCATTAAGATCGAATAATATAAATAGATTTCCTATCCAACAAAAAAACAAAGCAAATAAAATATCTTTTCTTTTAATTTTTGAATTAATCCAATAATAACCTATTGTAGCAGGGACTATTAAAATCGTAATAAAGGCATCAAAATTAAATAACTCTACTATTAAGTAGTAACCTTCTAATGTTGTAAGCATAATAAGAGTAGGAGATGATTAGGGGTAATATTCGGGTTTGAAATAGTCTAATTTTAATAGGAGTAAACAAGTTGAAACTGAAAATTACGTCCAATTTCGTTCGCATAAAAGCGCATTCTGTTTAAATAATCTCTGTATTTGGTTTGGGTAATGTTGTGTATCATAAATCGTAGGATGGTTTTGGATTTATTGGGGTTTCCCAAATATACAGAAAAAAATAAATCTAAATTTTGATAGGCTTTTGGAGGAGTACTTACATCTACTAGTTGCTCGATTATACTTCCCTCGCTTAAAGTGTTTACACTAAAATTCAAATCTGGAAATCTTTTTTGTCTTGCTACAAAATGATTTACAACTTCAACATCATATCGGTTTTTAGGTGAACTATACTTAATAGTTTGGGTACTATTAAAAGGTGGAATATTGATGATAGGTAACTCATTTTTTAAATCTTGGGCACGAGTATAAGAAGCGTTTAAATCTAAATTCAACTGGCTCGAAAAATTAAAATCAAAACTCGCATCTACACCCCAAATCAAAGCATTTGTGGCATCATATTGCCATACTGGAAAAGCTCCTCTAATGGTTTGTTGAAGCCCCTTGGGACCAATAAAAATATAATTATTGATTCTTGAGAAATAGGGCTCAAAAGAACCTTTTAATTTTCCTTGTGTCCTGCTTAAACTGAGAAGAAATTTACTCGAAATTTCCTTTTCTAACATCAAACTCCCATATTCAATAGTTGCTAATGAATGATGAAGTCCATCACTAAATAATTCCGAGGCATTAGGTGATCTTTGAGATAACACATAAGAAAAACTAGTCTCAAATTGTTCTCCTATTTCAAAGGAAAATCCGGTTTGGGCTGCAAAATTTATAAAATTCAATTTGGGGTTAACTAGAATTTGAGTTCCCGTTTCTTTCACTTCAAATTGCGGAAAAACTTTATCATATCCACGCGTTTTCCAGTCAGAAACACCATAGTATTTCTGTACATCCCAATCAACTTGATCCAGGCGAATTCCCCAATCCCAATGAAAAGAATTTGAAGGCTTGTAGGATCCCACAAAGTAACTTCCCAATTCCGTTTTGAGATAATCTGGAATCAATCTTTTGACGCCTGTATTTGGATTTGAAAAATTATCCTGAAGCATGGCGTTAATCCCCCACTCGAACTCCCAACTAAACGTTTTATTCCATTTTAAATTAGCCAAAACATTTTGAGTTTGAAGCTTTAAGTCAATAGCAGGAATATCAACAGAGACACCCCTTCTTACATCAAACTCTTTTCTGGTGTTTACCTGATAATTATAATCTAACTGCCACTTAAAATTATCCTTAAACTGATTAAAATAAATTAAGTGAATATTTTGATGTAACCCTTGTTGTTTAGGAGCGCTAATTCCATAAGTAAATGGTTCTATTCTCAATGGGATATTCGACTCTAAAGCTCTCAATAAATCTTGAATATTTCCAATATGCGCTGCTCTTAAAATCCCCGTTTCATTTTGAAATCGTGAATAATTTAACTCCCAACCCTTTATAACTATACTCCTTCCTAATTTAAAAGAAACATTTATTTCTTTCATTCCCGTGTTTGAAAGAACATACTCAGGAGTAGTCAAATCCCCAAAACGTTTTGCAGTCAACTGGCCATTGATGTAATATCCATTTGAGGTAGACTTCATTAATTTTGAAGTAAGACTACCTCCTCCTCCATTTGTTGCAGCGTTAATTATAGTTTGTCCAAATAGACTGTCACCTAAAATTATTTTGGGAGGAGACAATACGATGATACCACCAGGGGTATCACCACCATATTTCAAAGCAGCAGCTCCTTTTACCAATTGTACATTCTGAAAAGCATTCAAGTCAATATTAGGAGCGTGATCGGAACCCCATTCCTGATCTCTCAAACGGACGCCATTTGCAACAATACCAACACGACTTCCATACATTCCATGAATCATGGGTTTAGCAATTGCATTCCCGGTTTTCAATGAGGACACTCCAGCTAAAGTAGTAAGGGCATCGCCTAAACTTTGACTACTAAAACGTACTATTTGATCTCTATTTAATCGGGATTCTTTAGCATTTCCATTGAGTCCTTTGAGTTGATTATCTGAAATTATAATTTCTTCTAATTCATTAATGTGGTGCTCTAGTTCAAAGTCAAGGATCGCATTTTCATCGATTGAAACTTTCTTTTTGATTGGATTACACTCAGTGTGTTCTATTTTAAGATTGACAGAACCAGAGCAAAGCCCTTCTAAGATATAAAATCCATTTTCTTGCGTTTGAGCAAAATTATCAGAACCTTCAATACTAATAATAGCTCCGTAAATAGGGGTGCCATCATGTAAATCATTAATTGTCCCGCTAATAACAAAATCACAGTCCTGAGACCATAAAGGAATTCCTTTCAAAAAGAACAACAGAACTGTGATTTTAAGAAAATGTTTTATCATTCTTCAAGAATACGTATAGGAATATCGACAGAAACATCCGTTTCACCTCCAAACCCATTTCTGGTGGTACTATTTTTCGTTGTGGGTTCATGAATTAAAAACGCACGAACAATGCCAGAACTAGCGACACTTGTGGACCAAACGGTATTAATAAAAACAGGATTTTGATTACTATCTAAGGGATCAGAATCACTTTGGACATAAGAAATAGTCACTCCAGAAAACTCAAAAAACACTTGGTGCTCATCTACTTCTTCAATTATTTCTTCATTGATATTTTCAATATCGCCAGGATCACTTTCATCTAAAAAGGTGATTTGTACTTCGTATTCTGTATTTGATTTCAGAATAATTTCAGCTGTATTCGGTGCTGTTGTTTCCCATCGTATCTTTTGTTCAGACTCTCCTTGAGTATTGAAACTAAGTTCTACAGTTGTTATTAATTCTTCTTCATTAACTATTTCAGGAGTATCCTTTGAACAAGAAAAAATACTGATTAGAAATATAAATAATAGAGTCTGCTTTGTGTATAAAATTATTGTTTTAACCATGAGGGTTGATATTATTTATTAATAAATTAAGTGGAAGGGTCTGCAGCTAAAAAAATAGCTGTAAACATTTTATTTATTATAAAAATACCGGTGGAGCCCTGGAGCTATAACGCTTAAATGAAATCGAATTAAAAGAGGCATAATACCCTGTTTTTTCTTCTGTGAAAAGAAAAAAGACATCTTCTTCAATAACGTCCTCAACTATGCGAACTAAAGGTTGAAAGAAATAATCCAAAGCATGGTTATGTGCTTTGGACTCATGAATGTGTGCTTTGTTATTTTTACAAGTATTTGGAGCAGAGTGAAACTCATGAGTATGAATGAGTTTTAATCCGAGGGGCATCAAAAAAGCCACAACCAATCCTACTGAAAACAGTTTGGTTAAGAAGGGTATAATGGTCTTTTTTAGTTTCAAACTATAATTTTCTAATCTTTATATTTTTATAAGAAATAACACCGGGATGATCCTGTAAACAAAGGTGACCCTCTTTGAACTTACCAAAACCTGACATGTCTTTAAACTTACTATTTTCGATCATCTCATCCCATTCAGTACCATGTAAAGGGAAACGATTAATTATCATTCCATTATGATTTACAGTTCCTTTATTCTCTTCATGGTTAATTACGATATGATAGCTATTCCATTCCCCTGCTGGTTTTGCCATAACATGATCAGGAGCAATCATATCATATAGTGATCCGGTAGTATGAATTTGATTTTTTTCATCACCGGCATAAATATCAGCATCTATAATTTGAATCTCAGGACCTGTCAAATAAGGCGCGTCATAATCTTTACTTTCATTGACACCCCACATAAATCCACTATTGGAATTTGGCGAAAGTTTCCAGTCAAATTTTATTTCAAAATTGGTGAACTTCTCATCGGATATTAAACTTTTATTTCCATCCCCTTGTGCCTTGTCGGAATCATAAGTAAAAACTCCTTCAGAAACGATCCAGCCTGTTTTTTGTCCAGACTCATTTTGATAAATATGCCAGCCGTCAAGACTAGACATTGGACTCATATCGACCCATTCACCTGGAACTTTTTCAGTTTCTACTGTTGTTGAATTTGCATTTTTCTTGGGGTTATTTTGACAACTAAAAAATAGTGTAGCAAAACAAAGTGTTAGTATACGAATGTTATTCATTTTGGTTCAAATTTATAATAAAAGTACTAAATTATTTGAAACCTCTGCAATGCTAATTAGTGGAATTGTTTTAAAATTAAAATTGCATTTCTGGAACCCGATCAGGAATTATAATTTTTCCTGCTGTAGCTTCTTTAATCTCCTGAACACTCACTCCAGGCGCACGTTCTACTAGACAAAACCCTTGAGGTATTACATCCAATACTGCAAGTTCAGTCACAATTCTTTTTACACACCCTAAGCCGGTGATAGGTAAGGTACATTTTGACAGTAATTTAGAGTCTCCTTTTCTATTGACATGCATCATTGCTACAATTATGTTTTCCGCTGAAGCAACAAGATCCATTGCCCCTCCCATACCTTTAACTAATTTACCTGGAATTTTCCAATTTGCAATATCTCCTTTTTCTGAAACTTCCATGGCCCCCAAAATAGTTAGGTCTACATGTTTTCCTCTGATCATACCAAAACTCATCGAAGAATCAAAAAAACTTGCTCCAGGGAGACTCGTTATAGTTTGTTTTCCAGCATTTATTAAATCTGCATCTTCATCCCCATCCAAAGGGAAAGGACCCATTCCCAATATTCCATTCTCACTTTGAAACTCAATTTGTATTCCCTCAGGGACATAATTGGCAACTAAAGTGGGAATACCAATTCCAAGATTGACATAAAATCCATCTTTCAATTCCTGAGCAATTCGCTTTGCAATATCCATTTTATCTAATGCCATAATCAGATATTTCGGACGGTTCTTTGTTCTATTCTCTTTTCATAATTTTGACCTTGAAAAATACGATTCACAAGGATTCCAGGGATATGAATTTGATTCGGATCTAAAGATCCAGCAGGAAGTAGTTCTTCAACTTCTGCTACTGTAACTTTTGCAGCACCACACATTAAGGGATTAAAATTTCGAGCAGTTCCATTAAAAATCAAGTTTCCTGCTTCATCACCTTTCCAAGCTTTCACAAAAGCAAAGTCCGCTTGATACGCTTCTTCCATAACATAATTTTTTCCATGAAAAGTTCTGATTTCTTTTCCATTGGCAACTTCAGTCCCAAAGCCAGCAGGGGTATAAAACGCAGGAATTCCAGTTTGTGCAGCTCTACATTTTTCAGCTAATGTTCCTTGGGGCGTCAAAATAACTTCCAATTCACCGGATAACATTTGTCTCTCAAACTCAGCATTTTCACCAACATAAGAAGCAATCATGGTCTTAATCTGTTTTTGTTGTAACAGTAACCCAAGGCCAAAATCATCGACACCAGCATTATTCGATATGCATTTAAGATTGGATACTCCCAATCGAACCAATTCTGAAATTGCATTTTCAGGAATTCCACACAATCCAAAACCACCTAACATCAAAGTCATTCCGGAAGTCACACCTTCAAGGGCATCAACAACAGATTGGACGGTTTTATCTATCATTTGGGGAAGTTAGTTAATTCACTGTTTTATCGCTCTTAGTTTTTGGATTAACTTAGGAACTACCTCAAAAGCATCACCTACAATTCCATAATCTGCTGCCTTAAAAAAAGGTGCTTCAGGGTCATTATTGATTACTACTTTTATTTTAGAGGAGTTAATTCCTGCTAAATGTTGAATTGCACCCGATACTCCAATAGCAATATAAAGATTAGAGGCTACCGGTTTTCCAGTTTGACCAACATGCTCACTATGAGGACGCCATCCCATATCTGAAACAGGCTTAGAACAAGCTGTAGCGGCACCCAAAACGGCTGCTAAGTCTTCAATCAAATGCCAGTTTTCAGGCCCTTTTAACCCTCTACCACCCGACACTACAATATCTGCATCTGCGATAGTCACTTTATCTGTCACTTTATCTACTGCAGTTACTTTTAGCGTTGAATTTGACACTAGATATTCACCTTCAAGATTTTCTGCATTTGAGGTTTGTTCTTTTAAGCCGAAAGCATTGGAGGAAAGACATATTACTGCTTTACTTTGATTACTAACACTTTCATTAAAAGCCTTATTTGTAAAACAAGAACGCTTCACAGTGAGAGGAGCGTACGAACTTGGTAAGGCAACTACATTTGAAAAATAGGCTGCTTGAGCACCAACTGCTAGGATAGGTCCTAAATAACGACCATCGGCAGTAGCGCTAACTACAACAATACTTGCTTCCTCTTTTTCTATAATTGGCACTAGGCTTGCACTGTAACGATCAACATTAAAAAAAGAATCCTCGGCTGTGTTGATATTATAAACTTTATCCACACCATGAGAATTTAAAACAGATGAATCATTTGTATTAAAAGTTACTGCTATAAGAGAAGTGTTTGTGGCATTAGCAATGGCTCGACCATAGGATGCAACTTCTAACCCTGCTTTTTTGATCACTCCATTTTGAGATTCAACATATACAACTACTGACATAATTTTTGAGTTTTAAAGTACTTTAGCTTCGTTTTGTAATAATTCTATTAAAGTGTCAACATCATCTGCATCCACCAATTTGACCGGCCCTTTAGACTGAGGTTTTTCAAAATGTTTTACTGTAGTAGCAGCTTCAATTTCCATCGGCGCTTCAACGGAAAGTGGTTTTTGACGTGCTTGCATAATACCTCTCATATTTGGAATGATTAGATCTGATTCTTCAACCAATCCTTTTTGAGCTCCTAGCACTAAGGGTAGACTTGCACTGAGCGTTTCTTTACCACCATCAATTTCACGCTGAAGGGTCACGGTTGTTCCCTCTATATCCAATTGAATACAGTTAGCAACATAGGGACACGATAATAAGGAAGCCAACATACCACCTACCATAGAACCGTTATAATCAATGGACTCACGCCCCGTAATGATAAGATCATAATTTTCTTTCTTACACAAAGCAGCTAATTGATTTGCAACGTAAAAACCATCTGAAGGAACTGCATCAATTCGAATAGCTTGATCTGCTCCAATAGCTAAACATTTTCGCAAAATGGGTTCGCAACTTGAATCTCCTGCAGTAACCACTGTAACTTTTGCACCAGATTTTTGTTGAAGCCAAACAGCACGTGTTAAACCAAACTCATCATTTGGGTTGATGATAAACTGAACTCCATTCGTATCAAAAGATTTATTTTCATCTTTGAAATTGATTTTTGAAGTTGTGTCAGGCACATTACTTATACAAACTAAAATATTCATTTAATAGGATTTTAACACGAAACTAATAAAAAAAATGACACAGTGTCATTTTTCACAAACTTATTCTCAAAACCATTTTAGTAAGAGGTAAAATGAGTTTTTAAAGATACTGATTGATTAGATTTTCAAATCGTTCTTGTTTACCACTAATACGTTTTGGATCTTCAGCATTCAAAGCAATTTTAGCAATCTGTTCTAATGATAAATTTCCATTTTCAAAAGATTTTCCATGTTCAGAATCGAATGAAGCATATCTTTCTTTTCTCATTGCTAAATAAGGAGATTCTTTTAAAATCTTTTCCGCCACCACCAATGCTCTTGCAAAGGTATCTGCCCCTCCGATATGTGCATGGAAAATATCTTCTAAGTCGGTAGAATTTCTTCTAATTTTTGCGTCAAAATTAATTCCCCCACCCTGAAGTCCTCCCTTCTGTAAAAAGACAAGCATTGCTTCGGTAACCTCATAAATATTAATTGGAAATTGATCGGTATCCCATCCATTTTGATTATCCCCTCTGTTAGCATCTATGCTTCCCAACATATCCGCATTTCCAGCAACAGATAATTCATGTTCGAAGGTATGTTGCGCCAAGGTTGCATGATTCACTTCAATATTCAGTTTAAAATCTTTATCTAAGTTATATTCTCTCAAAAATCCAATAGCTGTAGCTGCATCAAAATCATATTGATGTTTCATGGGCTCCATGGGCTTAGGTTCAATGAAAAAGGTTCCTTTAAAGCCTTGTCCTCTTGCATAATCTCTTGCCATGGTCAACATTTGAGCCATGTGATCCAACTCTTTCCCCATATCGGTGTTTAACAAAGACATATATCCTTCACGACCCCCCCAAAAAACATAATTTTCGCCTCCTAATTCCATGGTAATATCTAGTGCCGTTTTAATTTGAGCACCTGCTCTGGCAACAACATTAAAATCAGGATTAGTTGCTGCTCCATTCATATAAATTGGGTTTGAAAAACAATTTGCAGTACCCCATAAAAGCTTCACACCTGATGCTTTTTTCTTTTCGGCTACATAGGCAGAAATTTGGTGTAATCGTTTTTCGTTTTTAGCTAAGGTTTCTGCTTCATCAACCAAATCAATGTCATGAAAGCAGAAATAATCAAAGCCCATTTTAGTGATGAATTCAAAAGCAGCGTCTGCTTTATCTTTAGCACGTTGAATAGGATCTCCAGACTGGTCCCAAGGAAACTGTTGCGTTCCTGGGCCAAATGGATCTCCTCCTTGTCCACAGAAACTATGCCAATAGGCAACAGCAAACTTAAAGTGCTCTCGCATGGTTTTTCCCATTACCATCTGATCTGGATTGTAAAACTTAAAAGCCATCGGATTATCTGAAGTTTTTCCTTCGTATGCAATTTTTCCGATTCCCTTGTAAAATTCTTTATCTCCTGTAACTATCATTGTATTTTATTTAAATTATTTAATGCTTTATCTAATTCATCTTTCCATTTTTGGTAGGAGTCGAAATACGCTTTGTTTTTGACGTCTGGCTCTACTTTGGCTGTAAAATCTATAGAGGCAATACTTTCAGAATAATCTTCTGTGGAATTATTTTCTATCCCTGCAGCCCTAGCAGCTCCAACTGCTCCCGTGGTATTGTATATTTCGATGGGCTGACCAATCAAACTAGAAACTGTAGATGAAAAAATAGAGGAACGAAACAAATTATCATTTCCAGCTCTTACCACTTTGATATCCATCGCATCTTCTTTCATAATCTCCATCCCATACGCGAAAGAAAAGGCAATTCCCTCTAACGCTGCCCTACATAAATGTCCTTTTTCATGAATATTTAAATTCAAATTAGTGAGGCGCGCTCCGGGGGTTTTATTAAACAACATTCGCTCGACACCATTACCAAAGGGTAGATTAATAAGACCATCACTACCAATAGAAATTTTAGATGCCCATTCATTCATTTCACTAAAACTAGTTGCTTGTGTGACTTTTCGCAACCAACTGTATTGAATTCCAGCACCATTAACACAAAGTAAAGTCCCAACAATAGGTTTTGCTTCGGTATAATTAACGTGAGCAAAATGATTAACTCTAAAATATTCTTTTGAAGTAGTTCTATCATTCACAGCAAATAATACCCCAGAAGTACCCCCAGTAGCTGCGACTTCTCCTGGGTTCAATATGTTTAGTGCGAGAGCATTATTTGGTTGATCACCTGCTCTATAGCGAATTGGAATCCCAATAGGCAAACCTGTTTGAATAGAAGCTACTTGCGTGACCCTACCTTGATCCTCAAAATTATTAACAATGGAAGGAGTAAGAGAGGTATCTATTCCATAATACTCTAATAACCAATGGGCTACTTTCTTCTCTTTATAATCCCAAAGCATCCCTTCCGAAAGACCATTTCTAGTGGTAGCTATTTCTCCTGTGAGCTTATAAGCTATATAGTCTCCAGGCAACATATAGTGTTTTATTTTAGTATAAAGCTCAGGTTCATTTTCTTTTACCCATTTCAGCTTAGAAGCAGTGAAATTTCCTGGAGCATTCAAAAGATTAGATCCATATTTTGCTTCACCAATACTACTTGCAGCAGCATCTCCAATTGAAACAGCTCTACTGTCACACCAAATAATAGACTTCCGAAGACTTTGTTTTTCTTTATCCACTACTACAAGTCCATGCATTTGATATGAAATTCCTATGGCTAAAATCGTATTTGCATCAATTTTATTTTCAGCAATAATTCGCTTGGTACCTACACACAAATGTTTCCACCACATTTCAGGATCTTGCTCTGCCCATCCAGGTTGGATCGAATCAATAGGCATTTCATTTTTAGGCTCTGTAAGCACAGCTACTTCTTGGTTTGTTCTTGCATTTACCAATGCAACTTTTACCGACGAACTCCCAATATCAAATCCTATATAAAACATTTTTATTTAACTAAAAAATTAGGGAAATCGGATGTTTTTTCACAACCAATTTGATCCATCACTTGTCGTAATTCTGTTTTGATTAATTCCATGGTATGCTCACCCCCTTGGCTTCCAAGGGCGCCAACACCATACATAAAAGAACGTCCCATAAAAGTGAATTTAGCTCCACTAGCAAGAGTTCTAGCTACATCAGGCCCAGATCGTAATCCACTATCCATCATTATGGTAATTTTATCTTCGTATTTTTTATTCAAACTTTGCAAAGCATGTAAAGTTGATTGCCCAGCATCAAGTTGTCTTCCCCCATGATTTGAAATAATGACTCCATCAATTCCTAACGATATTGCTTTTTCCATATCAGCACTACTTGCAACTCCTTTTAATACAATTTTACCTTTCCATAGATCGCGGATGGGTTTTATTTTTTCTTCATTTAAACGCCCATCAAACGTTGCATCCATAAACTTTCCCAACTGATTTAAATTCAACCCTTTTGGCATGTAGGGCAAAAGTGATTCAAACTGAGGCTGGCCGTTCATAAGTGTCTTTAAAGCCCATTCAGGACGTTTAAGAATTTGAATGAAATTATTAATTGACATCTTGGGTGGCATTGCAAGTCCATTTCTAATATCACGAGGACGAAACCCAAAAGTGGGTACATCGCTAAGTAAAACCAAAACAGGATAGCCTGCATTTGAAGCACGTTCAATTAGGTCGTCTCTTACTTCTTTTTTTGCAGGATGATATAATTGAAACCATGCCTTACCTTCAGAAATTTTACCAATTTTTTCAATACTACTTGTTGTAACTGTACTCAATACAAAAGGAAGATTTTGCTTCTTTGCAGCATGTGCTAATATTTCAGGAGCTTTGGGCCACATCAAACCCTGAAGTCCAATAGGGGCAACTCCAAAAGGGGCATCATAGGTTTCCCCAAAAAGGGTGGTTTTCAAATCAACCTGTACTTTACTTTTTAAATAATTAGGAATCAATTCTACAGCTCGGATGTCTGAAGTGTTTTTTTTTAAATTAATGTCATCATTACAACCACCATCTAAATATTCAAATGCAAACTTTGGCATTTTTCTTTTTGCTTTTTTTCTAAGATCATCAATAGAAGGGTACTTTAAATTAAATGCTTGAGCCATAAACTAAATATATTGAAAAAAAGGATTTCACGTTCAAAAATAGATTCGAATTTATGTTAAAGGGTATAATTTAAACCAAATGAATTAAAATTTGTCTAAATTAGATCACTAACAAATTGTAAAAATAATGAAAGCTAAAAATCAAAACTTTTCTAGAAGATCGTTTCTTGGTAAAACTGCAACTGTTGCAGCAGGACTTTCTCTAACAGGCTCCTCTCTTTTTGGAGCACCAGCATATATTCCAAATTTATTAAATCCTAATTCTACTATTAACGGGGTTCGTCTTGGAGTCATTACCTATTCCTTTAGAGCAATGAAAGACCAAAGTGCTGAAGCTATCTTACAATATGTTTTAGATAGTGGAATAAGTGAAATTGAATTAATGGGTAGTACCGCAGAATCATTCAACGGTCGTCCTGAGAATAAAATGGATCGCAGGAAATTTTATTCACTCATGCGAAAAGAAAGAAACAATAAACTTTCAGAAGAGGATGCAAAAGAATTGGAGGACCTTAAGTTTCAGTCTACTTCTTTCGAAAAAGAGGTGGAAAAATGGAATATGACTCGCTCTTTAGATGGATTTACTAAGCTCAAAAAAATGTATAACGATGCAGGGGTTAATATTTATGCTTTTAAACCAGACTATCTACTAAACGAAAAGAATTCAGATTCAGACATCAATTATGCGATGCAAGCTGGAAAAATTTTAGGTGCTTCTCATGTTACATTAGAATTACCTAAAAATTCTGCTCATACACTCAGATTAGGACAACTCGCTGAGAAAAACGGAATTTATGTAGCTTATCATGGCCATGAACAACAACATCCTACATGGTGGGATACTGCCTTAAAACAATCACCTCATAATGCAATGAACCTTGATCTGGGTCACTATACGGCGGCAGGTAACACTGATTCAATTGAATTAATTCAAAATAAAAGTCAAAATATTTTGAGCATGCATGTGAAAGACAGACAGAATCCTGAAAATGGGAAAAAGAATGTTTCATTTGGAAATGGTGATACTCCCATAAAAGAGGTCCTCAAGTTGATGCGCGATAATAAATATAAATTTGCAGCAACAATTGAATATGAATATGACACCCCTGAGGATTCAAGTATTATTGAAGAAATAAAAAAATCTGTTGCTTACTGTAAAGATGCATTAGAGTCATAAAGGTTTATTTTTCTTAGTTAATATGTCTCTTAGGAAGTACAATCTTTTTATTTTAATACTTACTACAAACTTTGCAATGGCACAAGGGTATGAAACACAAGCTTACGAGCTTATTCAAACTTTTTCTGAAGGTGAAATTCGATTTTATCCCCAAGTGATGAAGGTTAAAACCAACAATAAAAGTGGTTTTTCCTCTCTATTCAAATATATCTCAGGAAATAATGTTCAGCAACAAAAAATTGCAATGACAACTCCCGTTCATATGGATAAAAATACTGGCAAAGGAACTATGGAGTTTGTTTTACCTGAAAAATTTAATAAAGACAACACCCCACTTCCTCTGGGAAATGATGTTGAAGTCTATCAATCTGAAGCCGGATATTTTGCTGCTTTTAAATTTAGTGGCTACACAAATTTAAAAAAAGAACAAATGGTCATCAAAAAAGGGAAAGCCTTTTTAATGGAAAACAATATATCATATAAGGATTCACCCATTGTTCTTGTTTACAACAGTCCTTATGCATTTTTTAATAGAAAAAATGAAATACTATTTCCTGTATATTACTCAAAGTAAAAACAATACAAACCATAATAAAAAAGAATTATGAGAAAATCAATACTAATTATTATCACAATCACTCTTGTAAATTTTTACCCTACCGTTAATGCTCAAGAGAAAGTAATTCCAAGTATCAACCCAGAGCAGCAACTTCAAAAATTAGGAATCGTACTGCCCAAGCCATCGAAACCAATAGCTAATTATGTCCAATGTGTGCGTACTGGAAACCTATTATTTCTATCGGGAAATGGCCCATTAAAAATTGACGGCACTTTTATTACTGGGAAAGTTGGATCCGATTTAACAATTGAAGAAGGGTATGAAGCTGCGCGTGTAACGGGAATAAATCAATTAGCAATATTAAAAGCTGAACTCGGTGATTTAAATAGGGTGAAACGTATTGTAAAAGTATTGGGAATGGTAAATTCATCTCCTGATTTCACTGACCCCCCTAAGGTAATAAACGGGTTTTCTGATTTGATGGTTCAAGTATTTGGAGAGCGAGGAAAACACGCCCGTTCTGCCGTTGGAATGGTAACACTTCCTGCAGGAATTGCCGTTGAAATTGAGCTTATCGTTGAAGTAGAATAGAGAAGGTTCTAACACTAATTAAACCCGATTTTTTTTAATCCCTCATGGCTTACTTTTATAGCCTCCAAGGGCTCCATAGTAAAAGTTCTATCCTGCTCAACAAAATAGGATTGCATCCCCGAAAGTTCTTTTTTTGCTAAAATAGTTTCAAAATCTATCGTTCCATTTCCAACGGGAGCAAAACGCCCTTCTTTATCCATATCTTTTACATGCCACAACTTAAATCTACCTGGATATTTTTCGAAGTAAGCTAAAGGATCAGCACCCGCCTTAGTAACCCAATAAAGATCCATTTGAAAATTAACAAACTCAGGATCGCAATTTTCAAGAAGATAATCAATAACTACTTCACCATTTGCATCTGCCATAAATTCAAAATCATGATTATGATATAATAATTTTAGCCCAGAAGCTTTTGCTTTCTTCCCTAAAATATTTAAAATATTAGCTAAGTTTTCTGCTCCACCTTCCATACTCATGCCTTGATCATCTGATGTGAACAATCCCATGGGAGGAACAGGTACAACGAAATATTGAAATCCAGCAGCTTTCACATCAGCCATCATGGCATCAGCATTTTCTAACGAAACACTAGAGTTATGTGAACTTAGCGGAGTTAAGTTTAACGAACTCAAAAGCGCCTTAAAATCTGTGGGAGAATAATTATAAAACTTTCCTTCTTTATATCCTGCAGCTTCAATATAAGTGTAACCAGAATCAGTTACCGCCTGGAGTGTCCCTTTTGTATCTTGATCCATTTGGTCTCTCACCGTATAAAGAGCAAGTCCTCCAAATTTATCTTGACTACAACTTAAGGATATGTTTACTAGAAATAAAACTAATATTAGTTGTTTAAATTTTAAATGTTTCATGGGTTGTTTTTAATAAGAAAATTAAAAGTAGTCTTTTTAATAAATTGAAAATTGCTTTAGACTCTTTTTTATTAATAAATATAACACCTCTCCCTAATAAAATACCTTAAGCAAATAAAAAAATCCGCAACTTCATGTTAAACAATGAGTTACGGACTCTTAAAGTACCTTGGGTGGGAATCGAACCCACACTTCCGAAAAAACTGGATTTTGAATCCAGCGCGTATACCAATTCCGCCACCAAGGCTAGGGGCATCAAAAGTAGTAAATTATTTTTTCCCTTGAATTAAAAATTACAATAATGCTATCCATTAATTTATTTATAAATTTGAACTCTTAAATAATAATATGGAAACTCCCGCTAAAATATTTTCCTGTACACAGAGTACAGAACTTTCATCCTTAATCGCAGAAAAATTCGGTTCTGAAATGGGCAAAGTAAATTTCTCTCGCTACAGCGATGGAGAGTTTCAACCTTCTTTCGAAGAATCGGTTCGAGGTACTCGGGTGTTTATTATCGGTTCAACCCACCCTACCTCTGAAAATCTAATGGAAATGCTTCTAATGCTCGATGCAGCAAAACGAGCTTCTGCACGACATATTACAGCGGTACTCCCCTATTTTGGTTGGGCACGTCAAGATCGAAAAGATAAGCCTAGAGTTCCAATAGGAGCAAAACTTATTGCAAAATTATTAGAAACTGCAGGAGCGACACGAATTATCACCATGGACTTACACGCTGACCAAATACAAGGATTCTTTGAAAAACCCGTGGATCATCTTTTTGCTTCCTCCATTTTCATCCCCTATATAAAGTCACTAGGATTAGACAATTTAACCATTGCTTCACCTGATATGGGAGGATCAAAACGTGCTTATGCTTATTCAAAATTCCTTAGTAGTGATGTTGTTATTTGCTACAAACAAAGAGAAAAAGCAAACATAATCTCTCATATGGAACTCATCGGTGATGTGGAAGGTAAAAATGTAATCTTAGTTGATGACATGGTTGACACTGCTGGAACGCTAACTAAAGCAGCAGATTTAATGATGGAAAGAGGAGCTATTTCTGTGAGGGCAATTTGCACACACGCTCTACTTTCAGGGAACGCATACGAAAAAATTGAATCCTCAAAATTAGAAGAATTAATTGTAACCGATTCTATTCCCCCAAGAATTAGTCACCCTAAAGTAAAAGTGTTATCTTGCGCCCCATTATTCGCTGAAGTAATGCAAAATGTGCACTACAATAAGTCAATAAGTTCAAAATTTATAATGTAACCTTAATTTAAAAAAAATGAAATCTATTACCATTAATGGATCTAAAAGAGAAAGCGTAGGCAAGGTAGCTACCAAGGCGTTACGCAATGCTGGCAGAGTTCCCTGTGTTTTATATGGTGGAGGCGAACCGCTTCACTTTTCTGCACCGGAACTTGATTTCAGTAAGCTCGTTTACACTCCTAATGCGCACACTGTAGTAATTAATTTAGACGGTGAAAATGTAGCTGCAATTCTACAAGACATTCAGTTTCATCCTTTAACAGACAAAATTTTACATATTGACTTCTATCGCCTATTTGATGATAAAGAAGTTTCTATGAATATTCCTGTTAAAGTTGAAGGTGCTGCTCCTGGAGTATTAAACAGTGGAGGGGTATTAGTGCTAAACAAACGTAAACTTCGTGTTAAAGCACTTCCTAAAGATCTCCCTGACTTTATTGTTGCAAACATTTCTAAATTAAAATTGGGCAATAAATTATATACCACAGAACTTCAAACTGAAGAATACACTCTTCTTCACCCTGACAATACAGTGGTATGTCAAGTCCGTACTTCTAGAGCTTCCGTAAATGAAGAAGAAGATGAAGACGACACAACAACAGAAGAAGGAACTGAAGGAGGAGATACTGCATCAGCAGCTGAAATATCTGAAGCCCCTGCAGAAAGTTAATTCTTAATTTTCAGCCGAAAATATAAAGCATGTGGCCAGTAAACCACATGCTTTTTTTATTTTAGTGCTATGTTTTCATTTAAACATCTTTTTTCAAAAAAAACTTCAGTATTAGCTATGAAAAAATTTCTAATAGTTGGCTTAGGAAATATTGGTGAAGAATATGAAAATACTCGACATAATGTGGGTTTTAGCATTTTAGACCAAATAGCTGAAAAAAATGAATGCCTTTGGGAAACGAAAAAATTAGCTGACTATACCCTACTAAAGAAAAAAGGAAGACAATTCATCTTAATCAAACCTAACACTTTCATGAATAGAAGTGGTAAGGCCGTCCGATACTGGGCATTACAAGAAAATATTCCTTTAGAAAACATCCTCATCTTGACTGATGAAATCCACCTACCCTTTGGAACTATTCGAATAAAGGGTAAAGGGAGTCCCGCAGGACATAATGGATTAAAAGATATAGAAAATCAACTCAATACCCCAAATTATGCTCGACTACGATTTGGAATTGGTCAAGAACAAAAAGCTTTTGATCAAGTTAAATTTGTCTTAGACCCATGGGAAGTATCAGAACAAAAAGTACTGCCTGAACGCTTTGAACTATGCTCAAAAGCAATTCTATCCTTCGGTCTAGAGGGGTTGAACTCAGCTATGAATCATTTTAATGGAAAATAAATCTTTAAAGCGTTTGAAATTGATAAATTTCAGAAAAAGATCGATTTCCTTCACCATCAATACTTTCAACTTGCCAGAAATAAAGGGTATTTGAATTTAGTACTTGAGTACTCTCTGAATTTGTCAACTCTTCCTCCCTTGTAATTAATTCATTTTCAGAAGTTCCTATATATAAAGTATAGGTTTTAATGTCACCATCTAAATCATTTCCTTCCCAATTTAAATTATAGGTGTTGGACTCGTTTAAAGTAATTTCTTCCTGATTTGAAGGTTCCAACAAGATGGCAGGAAAAGGAAAATGACTTTCCTCAGGACTACCCTCCAAATAAAATTGCCAAACCAAACTTTTCCCTTTCATTTCTGTCAATAAAGATTTTGACACTATATACCATTGGTAAGGTGCACCGCTAGGCAAAACGACAGACTCTGTAAGCAATAAAGTTGATATACTCTGTAGTTTTCCAGTGATAGAATTCTGGATAACCAACTCATAAGAATCGGAATGAAGAGGGGCAGTCCATTGAAAACGGACCTGGCTTTCAAAATCATTGACTCGAGAAGCAGTAGTACATGTATCCAAATTACTTGGCGAGATCAAATCTGCTGGTTGTGGATCAGGAATAGGGTCTGGCCCACATCCAATTAGTAACAGTAAAAGTGCTAGTCTATTCATTGCTTTAAAACTTTTAATGTTTCTGAATAACTATCATAATCAATTCGCAAAAGATACCATCCTGGCTGGAATTGATTCATAGGGATAACTTCTAAATCTTGATGAATAGTGTGGTTTTTAGACCAAATCATGTCTCCAGCTCCTGAATAAATTGCAATAAAGGCCTTACGTCCTTTTGGTAAAATAAGGGTTGCTTCGTCTAAAACAGGATTAGGAAAAATCTTTGCATTCTCTCCTAAATTTATCCACTCCTCGTAAACTCCTTGACAAGGACTATTTGTTGTCACTCTAACATAGTTTGTTTTTTGAGTAAGTACTACTTGAACTTTTTCTTCTTTTAAATAAGTTGTTGTTTGACCATTGATCATGACATTATACTTTTCCCCCCCCGATAAATCTATATCCAAAATAGATGAAGAAGGATTCAATATTGCCTGAACCTCTAAACTTGGAGGAGCTGTTATTTCTGTGTCAAAACAATATTCAAACTCAGGGAATGAACTGGTCTGGACGCATATAGAATAGGCACCTGCAGCAAGATTACCTAGCGTTTTTCCCAGAGAAGTAAAAAGTAACTCCTGCTGAAAACCATTAGACCCAATAATTGATGCAGTATAGGTATATTCTGCACGAGCATCAAAAGTGAGAGAGCCATTATCTTTTTCCAAACAACTTGTGTTCTTTTTGGTTAAACTTATATTTAGAGCTGAAAAAACATCACAGACATCTCCTATTCCGTTTTCATCAATATCTTCTTGATTTTCATTTGTCAATAAAGGACAGTTATCATTATCATCCACAATGGAATCACTATCACTATTAGAAAGTAAAATACCTTGCACACATAATTCTAATTCAAAACCAAGTAATTGACCTGAATCTTCAGTATACTTATCTTCAACTATCAACTTCCAAACTCCCTTGGAGGAAGTACCATAAAGCACACTAATATCCTGAAGGGGCTTAAAAGATCCTGTAAAAGGTGCTTGAGCTTCAAAAATACTTGTTGATGCTTCTTGATCAAACAATGTTTGCGTATAATTATCGTTAGAGTCCCCTAATTCGCTACTTAACAAATAAAGAGTCCCATCAGGAGATTCTAGATAAAGAGTTAAGTCCCCTACCCAGGTATGTTCAATATCAACCAAAACATTAATATCAATAATGGGTAGATCATAACTTACACTCAAAGATGCAGTGGTAATACCTACTTGATTATCGGTAGCATCTAATAAGCTTTTTGGAAGAGATACTGAAGTAGCATCGATACAAGAAATTTTGCTGGTAGTAAACTCGAAAACATCTGAAAAAGGGGCATCATTACATGAATTTTTATTTTGAACTCGCCAGTAATACACTCTATCAGACTCAAGATTTTTTATTGAAAATTGATTTTTAGTCAATACCGTATCTTTAACAAAAGAATTAAAATTTTCACTTAACGAAATCTGAAATCTTGATGAATCGGAATTAGGATCACTTTCCCATTCAAAGTCCAAATTTATATCTTGAGCTGTTGCATTATTAGCCGGGTTTATTAAGCCTATAGCGTTATTATTTTCAACTCTTTGTTTTAAAACAAAAAGGAACCCCTCTGAGTCAGCAATTATTGGAATATTAATAAATAAGCTGTAATCTGAAGGCAAGAGATTATTCAGTCCTCGTAATATTAAAAAACCTGTACTAATACTAGAGGAATAGGCAGCTCTAGAAAACTGAGCTTGCACTCCCGCTGGGAGTCCTTCAATTTGTGGTGAAAAAGTCTCATCGAAACCTTCCTTTCTTTCAATCGTAAAATCAAATTGAATAGAATCACTAGAACAATTTTCTTTTAGATAAGGTTCAAATTGAATTACTACGTTACGAGATTCTATTGAAAAGACAGTACTATTTAAAGCAAAAAATATTCCCCCTTGTGCCTTAATTTTAATTCTTGCTTCATCAGTATTTATGTCGTTTGGGATTAACACTTCTGCAGTTCCTGTATTGGGAATGTCACTAGCTAAGGTTCTTAAAAAAGTTAAACCGCCATCAGTTGAAAGATAAATAGTCACCGATGATACACTTATAGGAGCAGTATCTGTATTTGCAACATTCCAAGTAATTGTTTCTCTTGACCCTCCTTTTAAAACTATATTGGCCAGTTTTTGTGACGTTATTTCAAAAGGTCCAGCAGAGGCATCAGCAATAACCTTAATTTTATCTTGAGCAACTTGTATAGCATTTCCAAAAGGTCTCCTAACTGTAAGTCCCCACTCCATTGACCTTGAAACAAGGGGGACAGTCTCCCATGCATCGTTTACAGTTGGTTTTACCTGAGTTAAATTATTAGAAATTAATTGTTCTGGATTTGGAATTGACCTAGTATAATCGAATGTAGGCGGTAGAGAACGATTTAATGAACCACTGACATTATAGGGACCAAAACTATCAGATGTCACCTGACCGCTATCTAGTTGTTCCCAACAGTAAGTAGTTCCTAATTCTTGTTCTATTTGCTGGGCATCGAGCTCGTAAGCAGTACCAATAGGAATATAATAATCACTGCCTGCATTTGTACTGAAAACTGTAGTCCCTAAAGATTCAGTGGTTGCACATTCTGCAGTGGCAATCACTCCTAAAATATTTTGAATACTGTAGAAATGAAAATAAGGGTCTCCATGTAATTGAACATCATCTTCTGCTGTTATTCCTGCATAGGCCATTATTGTAGAACCACTACCTGGCTCCGCATTAAAGCCAGTGCCCTCAGTATCAAATGAAAACGAATGATAGGCACCAAATTGATGACCAATTTCATGACCAGCATAATCAAGATCAAAGTAATCATTGCGGTATTCACCCCCAAAAATATCTCGAAAAGGATGGGTAGAATAACCCTGCCCCTTCTTTCCAGAAACACATACACAACCAATACAGCCAGCATCTCCATCAGGTTGTCCGTAGTCAAACACATGGCCTATATCATAGGAAGAATCACCCATAACTTCATCTAAGGTAGATTGTAATTCGGTAGCAAAATTACCTGAAAATGGATCTGTGTCTTGATCTTCATAAATTAAACGTTCATCGGACACCAACTCAAGTCTAACCTTAACTTCGTCTTCAAAAACGCTACTAATACGATTTACTGAACTCACCAAAGCCCCCATAGCGTCTTCCACATTGGTCCCGTTGGAATCGTCATTATCCCCCCAAAAGCTTGTATATTCTCCAGTTGTGGCTACGGCAATTCTAAAAATTTTGACAACATTGTTTTCACTGGTCGTTTTAGCGCTAAAATTTTGAACTTTATCTTTCAATAAAACACCTTCTGTTTTACATGAAAGCGACGGAGCAAAATCGGATTTTGATTTTAGGTAAGTAAAATGCAGGTTTTTTTGTCCTTTTTGTGTTTGAATAAAAAAATCAGGTCCCTCAACTAATTTCAACCATGCATTTATTCCGTTGGGATGAGTACTCAATCTCACGCGAACTTCAGGTCTTATGACACTTCGCCCCTCATATGTTTTTATACTAGGATAGCGTTTTGAAAGAGCATCGGAAAGAAGAGGTACAGAGACTATTGAAAAAGTTTCCATCTCTCCTTTTTCGTTTGGTAATACCAATGTTTGAATATTTGAATTAATGCCTTTTTGAGTTGGCTTGAGCAATGAATTATTGAGCGTATAATAAGCCTCTCCTAGCTGCTGAGGAAATGAAGAAATTCCCGAAACAGACGAGTCTACTTTAGTCCACACCTCTTGACCGTTGGTTTTAACAATAAAAAACAAAAGAAATAAAAGGAACCAAAAAGGTTTATTCAAACAACAAAAAAAATAGTTTTTCAACTGAAAAATAATTGCTTTAACAAATTTTATAAACTTGATAGGTCATAAAAATAAGGAAACAAATTAGTCTATCCATGATAATGGCTTATTTTTGTCGCTTAAATCAAATTTCTATTCCAAAGAATGAAAGTAGTTAATGATATTAAAAACTATCGTTCTGACAAAAAATCCATTTTAACGATTGGCACTTTTGACGGAATTCATATTGGGCATCAAAAAATTCTTAAAAGCCTTGTTGCACAAGCAAAAAAAGAAAATCTACTTGCCAATGTCCTGACTTTTTTTCCACACCCCAGGATGGTTTTACAAAAGGAATCTCAAATTAAACTTATTGACACCCTCAAGGAACGAGAAGATTTTCTGAGAAAACTGGGCGTTGATAATCTTATTATTCATCCCTTTTCAGTTGCTTTTTCTAAACTCACAGCGTTAGAATTTATTCAAAACATTTTGGTGAAACAACTAAAAATCGATTCATTATATATTGGTTATGACCATAGATTTGGTAGAAATCGTGAAGCAACCGTAGAGGATTTAAAAAGTTATGGTCAGCAATACGATTTTAAAGTTAACATTATTAGCGCTCAGCAAATCGCTACCATTTCGGTTAGTTCTACAAAAATAAGAGAGGCTATTGCTTTGGGTGATTTTGTCAAAGTTCATCATTTCTTAGGGCGTCCTTTTCAATTGAGGGGAACTGTAACTAAAGGAGAAGGTATTGGAAGAAAATTGGCCTTCCCAACAGCTAATCTTAATGTCAATATCCCATATAAAATTATACCACCACAAGGCGTTTATCTTGTTTCTATTCTTCTAGAGAAAGGCGTTTTTTATGGTATGATGAATATTGGAACTCGACCAACCTTAAGTGGCAAAAATGAAAGTATCGAAATTCATATTTTTGACTTTAATGAAGATTTATATGGGAAAATGATTACCGTTTGTCTTTATGAAAAAATCAGAGATGAAAGGAAATTCGATTCTCTAGAAGCACTTAAAACACAACTAATAAAAGACAAAAAAAAATGTAAAAGAACCCTAACAGTAAAAGGGTTGATCTAAAATTACTTTATTTTTACACAAAATAATCTCCATGCTCGCACTGCAATTCATTAGAGAAAATAAAGAAGTCATTCTAAAAGGCTTAGAAAAAAGGAATTTTAAACATCCTGAATTAATTGATGCAATCATTGATTTAGACCAAGAACGTCGCAGCCAGCAAGCGACTTTAGACCAACAGTTGGCTAGAGCTAACCAGTTGGCAAAAGAAATTGGAGGCCTTTTTAAAAGTGGAGAAATTGAAAAAGCAACAGTATTAAAAGAAGAAACAGCCTCACTAAAAACACAAACTAAAACACTTCAAGAAAAATTACAAGAAACCTCAGATTCACTTTTTGAATTGCGAACTCAAATTCCTAATGTACCACACGAAAGCGTTCCTTCGGGAACAAATGAGGAAGATAATGAAGAGATTTTTAAATCAGGTTCGATTCCCAAGCTGGACGATAAAGCACTTCCTCACTGGGAATTAGCAAGCAAATATGACCTTATTGATTTTGAATTAGGAAGTAAAATTACTGGAGCGGGCTTTCCTGTATACAAAGGAAAAGGAGCTCGTCTTCAACGCGGTTTAATAAATTATTTCTTAGATCAAAATACAGCTGCAGGATACAAAGAAATGCAGGTTCCCCATTTAGTAAATGAAGCTTCTGGATTTGGAACAGGTCAACTTCCAGATAAAGAAGGCCAAATGTATCATGTACAAAATGATGACCTTTATTTAATTCCAACTGCAGAAGTTCCACTAACCAATTTGTATCGTAATACCTTACTTGACATCTCTGAACTACCAATTTGTCTAACAGGATACACACCCTGTTTCAGAAGAGAGGCGGGAAGCTATGGTGCCCATGTAAGAGGACTCAATAGACTTCATCAATTTGATAAAGTAGAAATTGTTCGTATTGAAGAGCCTAAAAACGCAATGCAAGCTTTAGATCAAATGGTTGAACACGTAAAGTCAATATTAAATGCTCTAGAACTTCCTTATCGTATTTTAAGATTGTGTGGAGGAGACATAGGGTTTACTTCTGCTCTGACGTATGATTTTGAAATTTATTCAACAGCACAAGAACGTTGGTTAGAAATAAGTTCAGTCTCTACATTCAACAGTTTTCAAGCAGAACGCTTGCAATTGAGATACAAAGACAAAACAGGTAATAAACAAAATGTTCATACCTTAAACGGAAGTTCACTAGCCCTTCCGCGAGTGGTTGCTGGATTATTAGAAAACTGTCAAACTCCCGAAGGCATTATGATTCCAAAAGCGCTAGTACCCTATACTGGATTTGATAGAATTAACTAATGATTATTTATAATGTTACTTCTCAAGTAGTACCAGAGGTTCTAGAAAATTGGCTTGAATGGATGCAATCCTATTATATTCCTAAAGTATTATCTACTGAATATTTCAAAGAAGTTACTATTTTAAGGGTGCTTATTGACCAGACAACTGATCCAACCTATGCAGTGCAGTATAAGGCTAATTCTAAAGAGCTACTTCAACACTACTTAGAAACAGCAGCAAAGGAACACAAGAAGGAAATACAACAAAAATTTGGAACACAGGTTTTGTCTTTCGAAACGCATTTGGAACAAATAAGTAAACAATCATGAAACCTGTTCGTGCAAAAAAAAAATTAGGGCAGCATTTTTTAAATGACCTCAGTATTGCTCAAAAAATTGCCGATACATTAGTGTTTGATCATTATAAAAAAGTTCTTGAAATAGGTCCAGGAATGGGAGTGCTTACTCAATTTTTAGTTCCCAAAACAAAAAATCTTCACCTTATTGAAATTGATTCTGAATCAGTAAATTATTTAAGAAACAACTATTCTGAAATTGACACGAAGATTACAGAAGGAGACTTTTTAAAAATAAAATTAAAAAAAATATTTGGAGATCATCCCTTTGCCATCATTGGCAATTTTCCATATAATATTTCGACACAAATTGTTTTTAAGACATTGGAATACAGAGAACAAATACCCTTTTTTGTTGGTATGTTTCAAAAAGAAGTAGCCGAAAGAATATGTGAACCTCCTGGTTCAAAAAAATATGGTATCCTCTCTGTACTTGCCCAGATATTTTATAACACTACTTATTTGTTTTCAGTACCTCCACATGTTTTTAGTCCCCCGCCTAAAGTAGATTCAGCAGTAATGCAAATGGTGAGAAAAGAAGATTTCAATTTAGATTGTGATGAAGGTCTTCTCTTCAAAATTGTAAAATTAAGTTTCCAACAAAGGCGAAAAACATTACGTAACAGTTTAAAAACACTGAATCTTCCTGATATATTGAGAGAAGATACTATCTTTGATTTACGGCCAGAGAAGCTCTCTGGTGATGACTTTATCCAACTCACAAAAAGAATTGGCCATGGGAACATTTCAAGTTGATACACTCTTTTTAGAAGCAATAAAGTCCTTGATAGAACAAGGAGATAACACTGCATTAAATAGAAAATTAAAGTCAATTCACTATGCCGATATTGCTGAAATCATAGAGTATCTTTCTATTGATGAAGCAACTTACATCATAAAACTTTTAAAAAGTGAAACTACTGCCGATGCCCTTGCAGAAGTTGATCCCGACACTAGAGAAAGAATTTTAGAAAATCTTTCCGCCAAAGAAATTGCAAAAGAGGTTTCTGAATTGGATTCCGATGACGCTGCTGACATGATACTTGAATTATCAGAAGCTCGACAGGAAAAAGTCATGTCACAAATCGAAGATGATGAACATGTCAAAGACATTCGTGAACTCTTAAAATATGATGAAAATACTGCCGGTGGGCTGATGGCAAAAGAATTAGTGAAGATTGAAGAAGATTTAAGCGTACTAAAGTGTTTAAATGAAATGCGCGCTCAAGCAGAAAATGTAACGCGCGTTCATTCAATTTATGTTGTAGATCAAAAAAACAGACTTAAAGGGAGACTTTCTTTAAAAGACTTAATTACAGCCAATTCTAAAGATAAGGTGAAAGATATTTATATCCCAAATGTAGATTTTGTTACAGTAGATCAGAACAATGAAGAAGTCGCAAAGATTATGTCAAAATATGATCTAGAAGCCATTCCTGTTGTAAACAATAAAAAGGAATTAGTGGGTCGTATTACCATTGATGATATAGTGGATGTGATCAAAGAAGAAGCAGAAAAAGATTATCAATTAGCCGCAGGTATTTCAAATGATGTAGAGGCTGATGATACAATTTACGAATTAGTAAAGGCACGACTTCCATGGTTGTTTTTAGGTCTTTTGGGAGGATTAGGGAGTGTCTTTATTCTTCAAGATTTTGAATCCGTAATGGAGCAGCCTAGGTTACGCAATTTATTTTTTTATACCCCTCTAATCGCTGCCATGGCAGGAAATGTAGGAGTTCAATCGTCTGCAATTATTGTTCAAGGTTTAGCCAATGATACCGTAAAGGGCTCTCCCTTTAAACGATTGCTTAAAGAAATTGGTCTCAGCCTAATTAACGGATTTGCATTGGCGCTTGTAATTATTATTTTTGGAATTATTATAAATCAAGAGTTATTGGTCAGCCTCACCATTGCTGGTTCAATGATGCTAGTTATTGTGGTTGCAGCATTAATCGGCACCTTCATACCAATATTATTAGATAAAAAAGGCATCGACCCTGCTATTGCCACAGGACCTTTTATTACTACAGCCAATGATATTTTTGGAATTTTCTTGTTTTTCTATATTGCAAAACTTGTATTAGCCTTCTAAATGAGTCCATTAAAAATTCTACATGTTGATGAAAATCATCCTTTAATGCTAGAAAGATTAGAACGTCTGGGCTATCATAATGATTTAGCTTACACTACTCCTTTAGAGGAAATTTTAAAGACCATCAATACGTATGATGGCATGGTAATTCGAAGTCGTTTTCCCATTGACAAAAAATTTATTGATACAGCACAAAACCTTCGCTTTATTGCTCGTGTTGGTGCTGGCCTTGAAAATATAGATGTAAAATATGCGCAATCAAAAAACATCCACCTAATTGCTGCTCCTGAAGGAAATAGAAATGCAGTTGGAGAACACGCTATTGGCTTGTTGTTAGGTCTAATGAACAAACTCCGTTTGGGACATCATAGCATTCAGCAAGGAAAATGGCTTAGAGAAGTGCACCGTGGATTTGAGCTAGAAAATAAAAAGGTTGGTATTATTGGCTATGGAAATACTGGGAAAAACTTTGCGGAAAAATTAAAAGGGTTTAATGTAAAGGTTCTTTGTCATGATATTCTTCCAAATATTGGTGATGAAAATGCAACTCAAGTGGATCTACAGACTCTTATGGATGAAGTGCAGGTGCTGAGCTTACACATTCCACAAAGTAAGCAAACCGAAAATATGATAAATAAAGCCTTCATATCAAAAATGAAATATTCTTTTTGGTTTATTAATACCGCTCGAGGGAAAGCAGTGGTAACCCAAGATTTAGTCGCTGGTCTTCGCTCTGGAAAAATACTAGGAGCGGGCTTGGATGTTCTGGAATACGAATCAGCATCGTTTCATTCTATATTCAATATAAAAAATCGTCCAGAAGCCCTTGATTTTTTACTTTCAGCCGACAATGTCCTTCTGAGCCCTCACGTAGGAGGCTGGACAGTAGAAAGTCATCGTAAACTTGCACAAACCATTGTAGATAAAATCAAAGCATTATGAATTCAACAAAAAATGTTTTAGTACTCTGTACTGGAAATTCATGCAGAAGCCAAATTATGCATGGCTGGCTCAAGTATTTTACTGGAGGAACAGTAAATATATATTCTGCAGGTATCGAAACACATGGTGTAAATACTAATGCCACTAAAACGATGGCAGAAGAAGGAATTGACTTAAGTAGTCACACCTCAAATCATGTAGATGAATACAAAAATATTGATTTTGATTTTATCATTACCGTATGTGACCATGCTGCAGAAAACTGTCCTGTAATTCCATCAAAAAATGCAGTCCGTATTCATCATAACTTTTCAGATCCTTCAAAACTAAAAGGGTCCGATGATGAAGTAAAAGATGCGTTTAGAGCAACAAGAGAAGAAATTAAATTGTTTTGTAAAGACTTTGTTAAATCAAATTTAGTAAGATAATTACGTTTTAATAATGAACTGTGCAGTCTCACTCGTACGTTGTTCTAACAATATTTGCTTCCCTTTATTATTAATAAACTGAGAGGCCTTAGAATCAAAATGACGGATGGTGAATAAATCCACTGCTTCTGTAACTTCTACATTAAACCTAGAGCGTAGCACAAGAACTAATTCTTCCAAACGCTTGTATTTATTATTCACGCAAACAGAAAAACTAATCGCTGAATTTTGGATTAACTCAACCGGCATTTGATATTCATGAAGTAAACCAAAAATATAACTAATATTTTCTTCAACAATAAATGAAAAATCAATGGAGGACAGCTGTATCAAAACTTGATCTTTTTTAACAATATAGCAAGGAATGTGAGGATCTAACGTTTTGCCCTTGGAAACAGAGGTCCCAGCGGCTAGAGGATTTTCAAAAGATTTGACATATAAAGGAATCTCCTTTCGCTGAAGGGGCTGCAAGGTTTTAGGATGAATTACCGAAGCTCCATAAAAAGCCAACTCAATGGCTTCACGATAAGAAATTTGATTTAGTAATTGGGTATTCTGAAATTCTCTTGGGTCTCCATTCAACACTCCAGGCACATCTTTCCATATGGTAACTGACTCGGCATTTAAAGCATAACCAAAAATTGCTGCACTATAATCAGAACCTTCGCGACCTAAAGTTGTAGTGAAATTATTCGAATTACTTCCAATGAAACCTTGCGTGACCACCAAGGATTCATTTCCCACTTGTAATTGAATGTTGGATTGAGTCACATCCCAGTTCAAGTTTGCAGAACGATAGTAATCATCTGTTTTGATGCAATTACGAGCATCTAGCCAGAAACTTTCTAATCCTTGATGACGTAGGAAGTGATGAATAATTTTAGTAGATAAAAGCTCTCCAAAACTAACCACTTGATCATAAACAAAACTGTAGTCTGGAGACTTATTACTCTTTAAAAAAGAAAGTAATTCTTCAAACAACTCATGAATAACATCAATGATTTCATTTTTTTGATCAGGAAATAAATCCTTTGCAATTTGTAAGTGATATTCTTTAAGGGGTAAAATACTTGAAGGAGTCTTAGATTTGTCTTGAAAATATTGTTTAATAATATCCTCTAACGCATTTGTGCTTTTGCCCATCGCTGAAACAACCACCAAGGTATCCTTGTATCCAATAGTTTTTAAAACATTAACTAAATTTATTACTCCTGCAGCATCTTTGACCGATGCCCCTCCAAACTTAAATACTTTCATGAACTAATCCTTTTTTGCTAAATAATTTTTCATCGCCTGAGCATCCATTTGAACGGTATTCCAATCTTGTAATACTTTTGCACCACTATTTTCGTAAAATTTAATTGCAGGAGTATTCCAATCCAAAACATTCCATTCAATTCGCTGCACACCAGTTTTATGTGCGTGACGAATAAAAGCAGTATACAATTGCGTTCCAAAGCCTTTCCCTTTAAACTCCTCTGAAACAATCAAGTCTTCCAAATGAAAAGTAGGGCCTTTCCAGGTTGAAAATCTTGGATAAAACAAGGCCATCCCAATTACCTCATTTTCAAGTTCAGCAACCAAACATTCAAATAAGGGAGCACCTCCAAAACCATACTTTTCAATGTCTAATTCTACTAAATTCACACTTTCAGGTTCCTTTTCAAAAAGCGCAAGCTCATTAATTAATGAGATAATCGCCTTACTGTCTGAAGCTATGGCAGGTCTAATTATGGCATTCATTTTTTCTAATTTTATTACAAAAGTAGGATATGTTCATTGGATCACCGAATCCTGAAACAAATATCACGTTTTGAGTGAATAGTGTTAAAATATTAATGTTTTTGTAACCATGATGTAACTACCTCAAAGAAGAAGGTAGGGTTCTCAGCATGTAGCCAATGTCCGGCATTGGGGACTGAAATTTGTTCTGCATTAGGAAAATGATGTTTGATGATAGGTGTGTCGTTTTCCAAAATATAATCTGAATTTTCACCTTTAACGAAAAGACAAGAATGAATTGATATGTCATTCGGTTGTAGCCCTTCTCCTATTGACTCGTTTACATTTTTCAGTACATCTATATTCAATCGAAGACCTAATTTCTCTTTGCTTTCCCAATGTAAATTTTTTAATAAAAAGAGACGTGTCCCAAGGTCTTTAACATATTCTGAAAGGGCTTTATCAGCTTCGTTTCGGGTGCCTATTTGACTGAAATCAAGATGACCAAGTCCATTTAAAATCTGCTGATGATGTGGGCTGTATTTTTTAGGGGCAATATCGGCAACAATAAAAGAATGTATGTAATTAGGATACGAACACGCCAAATGCATTACCGTCTTTCCACCCATAGAATGGCCCAATACTCTAACTTTTTCTAATTGATGGTGTGAACAATAATCAACAATATCCTTAGCTAAAATTGGATACGTAAAATCAGAACTCCAAAAGCTTCTCCCATGATTACGTTGATCTATTAAATGAACACGATACCCTAAGGATGCCCATTGCTTAGCATGGGATTTCCAATTATCACCCATCCCTAAAAAACCGTGAAGAATTAACAAGTCCTTCCCGTAATCACCAATTATATTACTATGAAGAATACTCAAGAGGATAAACGTTGAAGATACATAGGGATTACATTTTCAAATCCTAAATAAAGGCTTTCGCAGATTAATGCGTGACCAATTGAGACTTCGAGAAGTCCAGGAATATTTTTAGCAAAAAAAGCTATGTTGTCTAGACTTAAATCATGACCTGCATTAATACCTAGCCCTAATAGATTCGCTTTTTTAGCGGCATCAATATATGGCGTAATAGCTTTATTGGGGTCTTGATCGTATCTTGAGGCAAAGGCTTCGGTGTACAATTCAATCCTGTCTGTACCTATTTCAAATGCACCTTCAACCATCTCAACAATGGGATCCACAAAAACAGACGTTCGAATTCCAGCCTCTTTAAACTGTTTAATTATTGGAGTTAAAAAATCTTTATTTGTTAACGTATCCCAACCTGCATTTGATGTCAAAACATCATTCCCATCAGGAACTAAAGTAACTTGAGTAGGTCTGATTTCAAGAACCATCTCAATAAATTCTGGTATGGGATTCCCTTCAATATTAAATTCAGTGGTAACAACATTAGGAAGGGCAAATGCATCTTCATATCGTATATGACGCTGATCGGGGCGTGGATGAATGGTAATTCCTTGCGCTCCATATCGTTGTAAATCCTTTGTAACCTCAAGCAAATTTGGAACATTACCTCCTCGTGCATTGCGAAGGGTCGCTACTTTGTTAATGTTAACGCTAAGTGAAACCATTATTTTTTTTGTAAAAATAAGGACTTCAATGGGGACTTTGAAAAAAAGAGGAGTTATTTATTGGCTTCAATAGTTTTTGAGCTTACTAATCACGATTCTTTCTACTTTTGTACCTTTACCACAAGTAAATTAGTTATGAATATAGCGATCTATAGCGCATTTTTTTCTCCAGAAACACTGACCTACATCAAAACGGTCATTGAATATCTGGAAACGCATCATCATACTATCGTATTGGTTGATCGGCTTAAGAAGCACCTTGGTGAAGATCAAGAACGTTATTCCTATTTTGATGACAATGAAATCCTTAAATCCAATATTGATTTTCTCTTTTCTATTGGAGGGGATGGTACCCTTTTGAGATCAGTTACTGTTGTTCGAAATTCTGAAATTCCCATTTTTGGGATTAATACAGGGCGCATGGGGTTTCTAACTTCCTTACATCGTGATGTTTTAGCTGAAGGATTGGATTTATTTTTTAATGGGAAATACACCTTCATTGATCGCTCTTTACTTGAAGTAAGCACAAAAATTCCTGTAAGTGCTCTAGAAGAAATTGGTTTTGCACTCAATGAAGTTAGTATTAATAGAAAAAACACTACCTCAATGCTTAGTATTGATGCAGAATTAGACGGAAAACATCTCACCACATACTGGTCTGATGGACTAATTGTATCTACCCCAACTGGATCCACAGGATATTCCTTAAGTAGTGGAGGGCCAATAGTTTCCCCTAATTCTTCTTGTTGGATTTTGAATCCTATAGCACCACACAATATTAATATGCGTCCACTGATAATACCGGATTCTACTGAAATTAAAATTACTGTCAACGGACGAGATAAAACCCATTTACTGTCATTAGACTCAAGGATTTTAACCCTTGAAAATGGAAATGATATTTATTTAAAAAAAGCCCCTTTTTCAATTCAAACTGTTCAACTTGAAGGAGCCTTCTTTTTTGATACGCTTCGTGAAAAACTTTTTTGGGGACAAGACTCACGAAATACACAATAAAAAAGTGGTTTTGATGTTTATATAGTGCAAGTAACCCTTGTCTTAAAACATTGATGATTAAGCTCAAAATACTAAAACTTGTCTTTACCATTTTTATCTATTTTTCCATGGTAAATATGACCGCTCAATTTCATGAGATAGGAGCTTTTGTTGGGTTTAGTAATTACGTTGGTGATGTTGGAACAGACAGGTATGTAAATCCAAATTCACCCGCTTTTGGATTAGTTTATAAATGGAATGCCACAGACAGATACTCACTTCGTGCTGGTTTTTCATTTACAAATTTAGTAGAAAACGAATTTCAAAATAGTGACATAAATCGCTTCTCCAGATCCTATAAAATGGATAACAGTATTCAAGAAGCAATGATGGGCATTGAAATTAATTTTTTTGAATTTAATCTTCACGATGAAACATTAAATTTTACACCTTATATTTTTTATGGAATTAGTTATTTTAGATACAATCAATTTTATCTTACACCAAATGGACCCTATGACCCGCCTACCTATAATAATTACGGTACAGACGAAAAAATAGCATTTCCGCTTTTACTTGGTTTCAAAATAAATCCAAACCCCCTTTTTGTGATTGGCTTTGAAATGGGAGCGCGATATACATTAACAGATAATCTAGATGGAAGTAATCCTGAGAATGAATTTGCAGATGTTGAAGAATATAAATTTGGAAATATCATGAATAATGATTGGTATATTTTTACGGGTTTGACAATTTCATTTACCTTTGGCGATCTTCCATGTTATTGTAAAGAATAAATGAAAAAATTACCGGAACATGTCGCTATCATAATGGACGGAAATGGACGTTGGGCTAACCAACGTGGTAAACAGCGTGGTATGGGCCACAAAAAAGGGGCTTCAGCGGTTAGAGAAATCATTGAAGAAGCTGCGGATAATGGAATCAAATACCTTACTTTATTTACCTTTTCAACTGAAAACTGGAGCCGTCCCGAAGATGAAGTTGGAATTTTGATGCGCCTTCTTCTTAGTTCACTCAAAAAAGAGTTTAACCGTTTAAATAATAATAACATCAAATTAAAATCCATAGGTGACCTTGTGGGACTTCCCCACTTGGTTCGTGAGGAGCTTAACTATGTGGTTGAAAAAACAAAAGACAACACAGGCCTAACACTTACTTTAGCACTAAATTATGGTGCAAAGGAGGAACTTACCAATGCTATGAGAACCATCGCTAATAAAGTTAAAAATAGTATAATTTCCCCTGAAAAAGTTGACCAGTCCATGATTAATGAGCATCTTTACTCCCATTATTTACCTGCTGTAGATTTGTTAATTAGAACAAGTGGAGAAGAGCGAATAAGTAATTTTTTATTATGGCATATTGCCTATGCTGAATTATACTTTACTACAACATTATGGCCAGATTTTTCAAAAGAAGATCTAAAAAAAGCATTAATAAACTACGGTAAAAGAGAACGACGATTTGGAAAAACGAGCGAACAACTCACAACATAAAATGAGATACAAATTTTTATTTGTAGGGTTATTCCTCTTCTTGGGAGGGTATGTACAAGCACAGACAGACGACTTCAAGAAGGGAAGAACGTATGTCATTGACTCTATCCTTGTTTCGGGACTTCAAACCTTCAATGCCCAAACGGTAATTTCTTACAGCGGCTTGAGAAAAGGACAAAAAATAGCACTGCCCGGAGAGGATGTGAGTAGTGTTATCAATAAACTTTGGGGATTAGAATTATTTAGTGACATCAATTTCTATGTTACCAAAGTAGAGGGAAATAACATTTCAATTGAGTTAGAAATTGAAGAACTCCCCACCCTGTCTGATGTAAAAATAAAGGGGATTAAAAAAGGGCGTATAGAATCAATTATATCTGACACAGAATTAACAGTGGGTAAGAAACTTTCTGAAAGCTTTCTAACAAATACTCAAAATTATATTCAAAACAAATATAAAAAAGAGGGGTTCTTAAATACTAAGGTGGTTCTTAACACAATAAAAGACACACTTGAAGGGAATGCTTACAAAATGGTTGTCAACATTGATAAAGGTCCGAGAGTCAAAATTCAAGAAATTAACTTTGATGGAAATGAAGTTTTTTCAACCAAAAAACTACAATCAAAATTCAAAAACACAAAACACAAAAAGTCAGTGCGTTTTTGGAAAAAATCTAAATTCATTAAAAATGATTTCAAAGAAGATCTAACCAAGCTAATTGATTTTTACAAAGAGGAAGGATATCGTGATGCGCGAGTAATATCTGATACATTAATCCCAAATGAGTCAAACTCAAACACTATTGACTTAAATCTAGAAATAGAGGAAGGAAATAAGTATTATTTTGGTGATATTAAATTTATTGGAAATACTATCTATTCCAATAGAATCCTCCAACAAATCCTTGGTTTAAAAAAAGGAGATGTTTATAATGGTGTTTTATTAAAGAAACGTATTGCTGATAATTCTAAACCGGATGGTAATGATATTACAAACTTATACCAAAACAGCGGTTATTTATTTTCTAACATTAATGCAGTTGAAGTAAGTGCCATTAATGATACCATTAATTTTGAGATTAGAATTACAGAAGGAAAATTGGCTAATTTCAACAAAATTGTAGTTGAGGGAAACACAAAAACTAACGATCATGTCATCTATCGTGAAATGAGAGCTAAGCCTGGGGACCTTTACAGCAAAGATAAATTAGTCAGAACAGTTAGAGAGCTTGGACAACTAGGCTTTTTTGACGCAGAGCAGATCAACCCGCAAATGGAAAATGTAGATCAAAATGCCGGAACAATTGATGTCCGATTTGATTTAGTAGAATCAGGAGCTAGTCAGATAGAATTACAAGGTGGATATGGTCAGGGTGGATTTATTGGAACCCTTGGACTCTCGTTCAATAACTTTTCCATGCGAAATATTTTTAACAAAAAAGCATATAAACCATTACCCATGGGAGATGGTCAAAACCTAGCCCTAAGACTCCAAGCAAGTCAATTTTACAGCACCTATAGTTTTAGTTTTGCAGAACCATGGTTGGGCGGACAACAGCCCGTCCAATTTTCAACTTCTCTTCAGCATACCATCCAATATCGTTATGATTATTTTACAGGTTTAGCAGATAAAAGTCAGTCATTCCAAATTAGCGGTATAACTTTAGGTTTAGCAAAACGTTTGCGTGTTCCCGATGACTTCTTCCAATTATCTCAAGCCGTTTCCTTTCAATATTATAACCTAAAAAATTATTATACTGGCCTTTTTACTTTCGGAGATGGAGAAGCAAATAATCTTGCATATACGGTGAGTTTGTCTAGAGACAATACTAGGATTAACCCTATTTTCCCAACAGGAGGTTCTTCATTTAATATAACTGGAAAATTCACTCCTCCCTATTCACTTTTCACCGGAACAGACTATTCAAATTTAGGTGATCTTCCGGAATTTCAGGATGCCAATGGAAATCCTTTAATAGCAAAAATTGATCAAGAAAAGTTCAAATGGTTGGAATTCTATAAAATAAAGTTTAACGGTACCTGGTATACACCAATTTATGAAAAATTAATCTTAAAAACTCAAGCTGACTTTGGATTCATAGGTGCTTACAACCAAAGCAGAGGAAATATTCCTTTTGAGAGATTCTTTTTAGGAGGAGATGGAATGGTTAGTTATGCATTAGACGGAAGAGAAACTATTGCATTGAGAGGGTATCCTAATCAATCGTTGTCCGGAAATGATGGATCTGTGATTTACAATAAGTTTTCTATCGAATTACGCTATCCTATTACCTTAAAACCAAGTGCCTCGATTTATGCATTAAGCTTTCTAGAAGCGGGTAATGGATATGATAGCTTTAGAAATTTTGACCCCTTTAATTCAAAACGTTCTGCAGGAGCAGGTATTCGAATATTTATGCCTGCATTTGGATTACTAGGAATAGATTTTGGCTATGGATTTGATAATTCAAACCCAAATTTAACAACTCCAAATGGCTGGGAAACGCATTTCATCATTGGCCAGAGATTTTAACAAATTATAAAGACTGTAATTTTCATTTACTCAAAATAAGTTAGATAACTTTACGTTATAATAACTATGAGAATTAACCTACATAAAACGCTATTGATTAATATCATTCTTTTAATGAGTGTTCATGCTCACGCTCAAAGAGGAACTAGAGTAGGTTATATTGACATGAATGTTATATTGGAGAGTATTGATGAATATCAAGAAGCAAGTCAATTATTAGATAAAAATGTAGCCAATTGGAAAAAAGAAATTGAACTTAAAAAAATTCAATTAAAACAATTTCAGGATCAGTTAAATACAGAGCGAATTCTACTTACGCCAGAGTTAATTAATGATCGAGATCTGGAAATTAATGATTTTGCATCTGAAATCGTAAACCTTCAAGAAAAACGCTTTGGACCAAGAGGAGATATGATCATCCAAAGGTCAAAATTAATACAACCCGTTCAGGATCAGGTAATGAGTGTTGTAAAATTGATTGCAGAAGAAAAAAAATATGATTTTATTTTTGATCGATCTTCCAATGTAACTATGTTATATTCCGCAAAAAATTACGATATTAGCGACCTGGTTATAAAAAGAATAAATAGACAACAACGAATTCAAAATAAAAAGGATCAACTAGAGGTATTAAAATCCAAAACAAGTACCTCCAACAATTAAATTTTACTTATCACTTTATGAAACATTTATCCACACTTATTGTTAGCTTGTTATTATTAGTTGCACCATTAAACATAATGGCCCAATCTAAAGTAGCACACATAAATACTCAGGAATTAATCAGTGAAATGCCTGAAGTTATAGCCGCTCAAAATGAGCTTAAAAAACTTGAAGATCAGTATGCAAACGAAATGGAAACTTCTGTAAAAGAATTCCAAACCAAAGCACAAAGCTACCAAGGTGATGCACAAAACCAAACTGAATTAATTAATCAGCAACGTCAAATCGAATTACAAGAAATGCAACAACGTATTCAGGAATTCAGAGAAACAGCTTCTCAAGAACTACAAAAGCGTTCTGCTGAAATGATGCGACCATTATATGAAAAAGCAAGGGTTGCAATCGAAAAAGTAGCGGGAGCTCAAGGATATGATTATGTATTAGATTCAAGTCCTGGTGGAAGTGTTATTACTGCTTCAGGAAAAGATTTAATGACTGACGTTAAGACTGAATTAGGGTTTTAATACTATCACATTATACAATTTAAAAGCTAGCCTAAGGCTGGCTTTTTTTATGGAGTCATTTAAACCATGAGGCGTATTTCAAATAATTTTGAGCGATACGTTCAATTTCATTTTCTTGAAGATTCAAATCTATATCTTTAATTTTCTTTGCGGGTATTCCGGCATAAATTGAACCGGGGGGTATAATTGTATTTTGGGTTACTACTGCTCCAGCAGCAATAATACTATTACTCCCTACAACACAATGATCCATTATGATACTCCCCATGCCCACTAAAACATTATTTTTTATAGTACAGCCATGAACAATAGCATTGTGGCCTATAGAAACTTTATTTCCGATCAAAGTAGAAGCTGTTTTATAAGTGGCATGAATGACTACTCCATCTTGAATATTAACTTGATTGCCAATTCTAATTGAATTAACGTCCCCACGAATCACTGCTTGATACCAAACAGAACATTCATCTCCCATAACAAGATCTCCTATTAAGGTTGCATTTTCCGCAATAAAACATCTTTCTCCGTAGGAAGGAGTGAAACCGCGAACTGTCTTTATCAACATAAATTATTTTTTACTCCAAAATACAAAAGATTTACCATAAATATGTCTTTCGTTTCAGAGGGTAATTCGCTATGCTTTCGCTATTTTTGAAAAAAAAAGATGAAAATTTTTCGACTTACAACTAAATCTGAAAAAGGAAATCGTTGGGCTCATTTCGAAGTGGATCAAGAAATTGGACCCAAAGAAATAGTACATTTCAAAAACATTGATGAAGCCAAAGGTGCACCTTTGATTCAACAATTATTTTATTTACCCTTTGTAAAGTCCGTAAGTCTGTCTGAAAAGAAAGTCAGTGTTGAGCGATTTGATATACTGGAATGGGAAGAGGTCATTGATGAGGTAAAAGAACAACTTCAAACCTATCTCAATGAAGGAGGTGTAGTCATTGAAACGCAACGAAATGATAAAATTCCAGTAAGTGTCTATGCAGAAAGCACTCCTAATCCTGCCGTAATGAAATTTGTGGCAAACAAACCGCTTGTTTCACATAGTGTAGAATTTAAAAATATTGATGAAGCAAAAAATGCACCTTTAGCACAGAAATTATTTCACCTCCCTTTTGTAAAGGAAGTGTTTATAGATGCTAACTATGTTTCTATTACTAAATTTGAGGTAACTGAATGGGAGGAGGTTGTCATGGAAGTTCGTGAGTTTATCCGTGCCTTTATAGAGGAAGGAAATGTAATTCTAACTGAAGCTCCTATCGCTATAGAAATTGATCAAAAAAATCAATCTTCAAACCTGACTGCTACAGAAGAACAAATCGTTTCTATCTTAGATGAGTATATTAAGCCAGCAGTTGCTTCAGACGGAGGCAATATTATGTTTGACTCTTATGATGAAGTGGAAAAAGAAGTACATGTTGTTCTTCAAGGTGCCTGTAGTGGTTGCCCATCCTCTACATTTACACTAAAAAACGGAATAGAAACAATGCTCAAAGAGATGATGCCAGGTAAAATAGCAACTGTAATTGCTGTAAACGGATAATTTTATTTTTTTTGGGGTGTCGTTTGAAAATCTTTTAAATAAAAAGGTTCAAAATAAGCAAGAGACTCAAATTCTCTCTTCTCAAACTTTTTTAAGGCTAAATCAAGCATATCATCAGATGATGGATAATGTACTTCCTTAGTGAAATGTGCATTTATTTTAGGGAGAAGGCTTTCAAATTTGACAGCTCCATCACCGATAATTAAACAAGGATGTTTTCCAACTGAATGTTGAAAAGAAGCATCCGATAAAACGAGTGCTGAAGTTTCTTCAACCCAATTTTTATTAGAATCAAAAATAGCTGTATATACTTCCATTCGCCTTGCATCCAACATAGGGATAATATAGGTGTCTTCTTCTATAATATGAGGTTGCACCATTAACTCTAATGTATTAATAGCTATCAAAGGAAGGTCTAAGGCAAAACAAAGTCCTTTAGCTGCAGCAACTCCAATACGAAGACCAGTATATGATCCTGGACCCTTACTAATTGCAATGGCCGCTAATTGAGCCGCTTCAATTCCTCCCTCATCGAGGACTTCTAGTATAAAAACATGCAGTTTTTCACTATGGCTAAAAGACTCAGACAAAAGTTCTTTTTTAGAACATAATTGTCCATTTGAGGCAAGGGATACCGAGCACTTTTTGGTTGTTGTATCAAGATGTAAAATATAAGCCATAAAATTTATTGTAGGCTATAAAATGCCTCCAGAACTTCCACCATCTACTTTTAAAACACTACCGTTTGTTGCGATAGAAAGTGGACTACAAAGATAAATAATTGGATTTGATACCTCATCAACAGAAGCAAAACGTTCTAATAAAGATTGTGTTCTTTCATCTGAAAAAAAAGTCTGTTCTACTTCTTTTTGGCTTACTCCCTCAAGTTTTGCTTTGTTTGCTAAAAAATCTTTAGCCCCTTCACTCAATGTGGAGCCCGGTACAATAACATTTACGGTAACCTCTGTCCCTTTAGTTAATTGAGCCAAACCTCGTGATAAAGCATGCATTGCGGCTTTTGTAGTGCTGTAAGAAATCATATCAATTGGCACCAAATAAGCACACTCACTTGAAATAAAAATAATTCTGCCCCAATTTTTATTCAGCATCTTTTGAAGATAATGCTGTGAAAGTTTGACTCCACTCATAAAATTGACCTGGAATTGATCGTTCCACTGCTCAGTAGAGGTTTCAAAAAAGGACTGAGAATCATAAATTCCTACATTGTTAATCAAGACGTCTACTTCAGGAAGTTTGTTTAATAGGTCTCGAACTTCTTCAGGATTATTAAAATCAGCAACTAATCCAAATACTTTAGCACCATTAACTTGATTTTTCAATTTTTTAACTGCTGAAGAAACACTCTTAGAAGTACGTCCATTAATATAGACTTCCATTCCTTCTACTAGTAGATTCTTAGCGGTTGCAAATCCTATCCCAGAGGTAGAACCAGAAATAAATGCGATTTTACCCTTTAACTTTAAATCCATTTTTATTTTATAACCTAATTACCATTTTTCCAAGCCCAATAACTTTTTTCCTAAGGGATTTAAAACCGCTTTTTCATATCGCGTTTGCTCCCAATTTCTGGGGTCACCAGGAAAAGCATATCCTTCAGGAGCAATTCTATTTTCCCATGAATTAATCCTCCATTTTTTTAATGCCTCATTATTTTCTTCTGCAGGCATCATTGAGATATATTGTGCAATACGCACTTTATCTTTAGATCGATTGGGACGAATGCCGTGTGCAAGTAAACTATTGAAAATGAGTAAATCTCCAGCCTCTAGTGCTACTTTTTCTATTTTATCTTCTAAATCTGTTACATCAGGCTGAAAACGATTTCGATCTTCAGGCTGACTCAGCTTCCATGTATTATAGTTTTGATACAACCATGGAATACATTGAAAACCACCCATATTGGGGTCTGTTTGATCGGATAAAGCAATAACACCTTGAACATTTTGTGGCTTAGTATCAGGATCATAATCCCAATGAATAAAGCCCTTATATTCAAAACCCTCTTTAATAGGGAAATTTAAATTGGCACGGTCTATTGTAACCCATAATTTTTCAGTACCCCAGACATCAACAAAAGCATCATATATTTTTTGAGTTTGTCTATTTGACCATAGCTGCTGGTTATTATATACCTCAACCATTCCTGTACCTGCAAGCTCCTTCATTTTCATTTCAGCTCGAGGTGAACTATACCATGTATCTGAGTTTGTTGGGTCTTTCTCTTCAAACTCCCATATAAATGCAGCAGTATCTAGTGCTTGCGTTTTTGAAATTGCATTCTTTATAACTACATATCCTTTCTCTCGCCAGAAACTCCACTCTGTTTCCGTTAACAAACGAAGAGGTTCATTGTTTGAGCGAATATTCAGTTTTAGAGCACTTGATTTAGCAGTTGAAGGATTCCCGGGAATTTCTTTGTGTTCGCTTTCGTATATGGCCTTAGGAGTTGCTTTCATCATCTATTTGTTTTTCTTATTTATCATATTGAAGATAATAAAAAAACAATAAGCTTGATCACATTATTATTTTCCCAAGATTAGAAAACTATAATTTAAGACCAAAATAAAACTCAAGCACTTTAAGCTTGAAAATATAATCAAATTTGGCTCTTACAATATCTGAAGCTGATATTTGATACCGTTGTTTCGCTTGAATAAAATCAAAAGAATTCATTACTCCTGCTTCAAAACGATTTTGTGCAATTTGAAACGCTTCCTCTCTTGCACGTAATGTTTTTTCAGAAGCTTCATAAAACTTAATTGCTCCTTGAGTGTTTAGAAAGGCCTGGTTTACAGTATTTTCTAAATCTAACTTTGTTTGTTCAAATTGATTTTCAACTCTCCTTAAATTCAGCTCTCTTCTTTTGATATTATTTCTAACAGAAGAACCGTTGAATATTGGGATGTTGAGAGATAGACCATAACTTTGTCCATCATTCTGACCAAATTGAGTTCCAAAAGAAAGGGGTTTTGCTATTTCACGCTCAGAAAATTGAGTAACTACTGATTCACCTGTACCTTTTACAAATCCGATTGGAGATTCTATTAAGTTTCCAGTTTGGATAAAACGATCTGAATAAGATATTCTAGTGTTATAATTATAAAAAGCTGTCAAGGATGGCATTAAAGCACCTTTAGCTAAAGAAATATCTTTTTTTGCAACTTCAATATTAGCGACTCCAAGCTTGATGTCATTTCGTATGGTTAGTGCCTTTTCATAAATGTCCTTTGGCTTTTGTGAAAGAATATCTGAAAAAGGAATTTCAAAATCTTCATCAGCAATTTCAAAGTTCTCGTAATCTGTTATTAGTAAAAGTTGTGCTAAACTGATGAGGGACAAACGGTAATTGTTTTCAGCTTGAACTAGGGCTTGTTCTTGTGAAGCAAGATTAGCTTCGATTTCAAAAATATCAGCTTGAGTTAAAACACCCGCATCAATACGTATTTGTGTCCTCTTTAAGTCCTCTTTTGTAATTTCAAGTTGGTATCGTTGAACTTGTTCCAACTCTCTGTTAAACATTACTTGTAAATAAGCGTTAGCGACAAAAAGGCTAATATCATCTTTCATATCATCCAACTGGTATTGGCGTGAGATCAAATTTAAATTTGCTCGTGAAAGTTGATTTATATTCTGATTTCCATTAAAAATTGTTAGCCCAATATTTCCTCCAAAAGAAGAAAATTGTGTTGTTAAATTTTCAATAAGACCATTAGTAATATTTTGACTTAATCCATTATTCCATATGTGTTGAGATTGGGCACTTATTCTAGGTAAAAAACCTCCAATAGCATCTGCTCTATCAATGGCTGCGCTTTCAATTTCTATTTCAGACTGCTTGATGCTGATGTTTTTATCTAAAGCAAGCAAAACACATTCTTCAAGTGTATAGGCTTTAGTTTGTCCTGAAAGAATTAATGTGGTTAAAGAAAGTAATAAGGTTGCAAATATTTTCATCGCGTATTTTTTTTTATTGTAGAGTGCATTTAAAGCAATCTATATTAAGCTAAATAGGATTTCCCCTTCTAGAATTATTATTTATTGATCTTCCTCCTTTGTATCATCCCCTTTTTTAATAGGTTCTGTTTTGTTCCAGACTTTAATTAAATCTTCTTTGGTTAAACCAGAAAGAATCTCAACATTCACTCCATCTGAAATACCAATTTCAACATCCCTTCTTTCAAATTTTTGTTCCCCTACAGATACTTCAACGTACGGTTTTTCGGTTTCTCTATCAAATTGTAATAAAGATTCAGGTATTGCCATAATACTATCTTTACGTTGCAAAACAAGAGATGCATTAGCACTATAGCCAGCACGAATAAAAATAGAATCATTTAAAAATAAATCCGCCTCGATAATGAATTGTACAGCCCCTTGTTCCTCGTTCCCTTTAGGAGCAATAAACTTCAGCTTAGCCTCTAAGGATTGATCCTCAATTGCACCAAGATTAACTTCCAAAGGCATACCAACTTTTAATTTTCCAACCTCAGCTTCATCTACTTTACCTTCAAAAATCATTTTATTTAAGTCAGCAATTGTTGCAATCGTAGTTCCTGCGTTAAAGCTGTTACTTGCAATAACTTGAAACCCTTCCTCCACAGGGATTTCCAATATTGTTCCAGGAACAGTTGCCCGAATGTTTGTGTTTGCGGAAGCAGCTCCTCCTGCGGATCCAGAACGTATAATTTGCAAATCAGAGGTTGCATTAGAAACATCTTGTTTAGATTGGCTATATCGCAGTTCAGAATTTTCAAATTCTTGTTTTGAAATAATTCCTTTTGAAAATAAATCTTTACTTCTATCGAAGTCAATTTTAGAATTTTTCAATACAATTTTGGAATTGGCCAAACGTCCTTGAGCACTATTTAAATTTTGCTCATTAGGAACGACTTTAATTCGAGCTAACAAATCTCCTGTATTTACTAAATCTCCTTCTTCAACAAAAAGGGTTTCTATAATTCCTTGAATTTGTGGCTTAATCTCAACTTCATCCTCTGGAATTACTTTTCCAGTAACTACAGTTTTTCTCTCAATTGATGTGACAATTGTTGATTGCGTTTCATATTCAATAACAGACTTGTTATTTGTTTTTATAAAATAAGCTGCGGCAAATAGGATACCACAAATTAGAAGTGCAATTCCAATATATTTTAAAATTTTCATGTGTTGATTATATTAATTTATTTTATTCTTCTCTTAATGCGTCAATGGGTTTTATACTTACAGCTCGTTGTGCTGGAATAAGTCCAATTAATGTTCCTAAAAACACCATGATAAACAAAGCACCTAATACAAAAGGAATGGGAACTGTTGGGTTGGTGTATGGAAAATCAGTCATGTCTTGAGTTGCAGAGTTAATTCCAGCCAGCACTAATGCGCCAAGAACTATACCTAAAACTCCGGCAATTACTGTTAAAAATACCGACTCTAAAATGATTTGATTACGAACTTCTCCAGGGGTTGCCCCTAATGCTCTTCGAACTCCTAATTCTTTAGTTCGTTCTTTTACGGAAATTAATAGGATGTTTCCAATTCCAATCACTCCTGCAATTATTGTTGCTATTCCAACAATTAAAGACAGAAGAGTCATGCCTTTTGAAAATCCTACTATTTTATTAAATATTTCTCCCAAATTAAAACCACCAAAAGCACGTTCATCTTTAGGTGAAACGCGATGAATTCGCTTTAAAGCGGCTTTTACATCTTTTTCTACGGCAACCACATCAGCATCATCATAAGCTGCAATGGTAAACCATTGTACTGTTTCACCCGTGTTGTATATCTGTCTAAAAGTTTCAAATGGAATAAAGATATCTCCATCGCTTTCAAATCCTCCCCCTGGTACAAACTTATGTACTCCTATAACTTGAAAGTATATATTATCAATTTTGATGTATTGCCCGATGGGATTTTCATCTTTTTCAAAAAGTTCAGTTTGGGTACGCTCACCAATTACACATACTTTACGTCGATAACGAATGTCCTCTTCATTAACAAAACGTCCCCCATCGTATATTTTTTTTGTTGCTATTTTGGTGTATTCTGGAAAATCTCCATAAACATTATAGTTACTGGACTTGCTATTCCGAACAACTAAAGGACTGGACCCACCAAAAACTCCTCTAGCATTTCGAGGAGCTATAAATTCAACTTCTGGAATCCGTTGTTTTATATAATCAATATCAGAAAGCTTTAACTCTATACTCCTGCCTATTTTAAATCCATCATAAGGGATACTAGTACGTTGTGCCCACACAAACATTGAATTCATTGCAATATTTTCAAACTGACGTTCAAAACCATTGTCTAATCCTTTCGCAGCTCCCGAAAGAGCGATATATATAAAAATACCCCACAGCACTCCAATCACAGTAATTATGGTACGTGTTTTGTTTTTGGAAATAGAACCAAAAATTTCTTGCCAAGTATCGCGATCAAATATGACTTTTAAACTATTCATCTCGTAAAGCAACTATTGGTTTGATTCTAGCAGCTCGTTTGGCTGGAATATATCCAGCAACAGCCCCAAAAATGATTAATATAACGGTTGCAGCAATAGCTGTGCCAACATCAATGAAAGGATTTTTTATGAAAAAATCTTCAAGTTTTAATCCAATACTCTCCAAGACAAAAATCCCTAATAAAAGACCTAAGTATCCTGAAATAGTTGTGATAAAAACAGACTCTTGAAGGATCATTTGAATTACAGAGCGAGGAGTTGCTCCTAAAGCTTTTCGGATACCCAGTTCCTTAGTTCTTTCTTTTACTACAAAAACCATGATATTAGATATCCCAATAATTCCAGCAATCAAGGTCCCTAAACCTACAAAACTTACGATCAATTGAAGTACAACTGCAAATTGTTGACTTTGTTTTAAATCATCCGTAAGGTTCTGAAAATAGATCCCATTTGGATCTTGGGGATCGATGGATTTTTTATCCTTGAAGTATTTTTTTAATGAGCTTTCCAGCGCTAATGCTCCAGTGTGTCCAAATTCCTTAGGAAAAGTTACTACAATTTGATCTATTTTATCATTTCCTTTTTCAAGTAGTTGACGTGTTGTATAGGGAATGTATATATAGCGCTCTTGACGATCTCCTCCTTCATCCTGAAAAACACCTATAACTTTATAAACGCTTGATCCTATATCAATGTATTTTCCTATTGGATCTTCGGTTTTAAATAAATCCTTAACGACTAGCCGCCCAATAACAGCATGTTTAGCGTTTTTATCAAGATCAGACTGATTTATGTAGCGTCCTTTCATGATAATTGTCTTCTCAATAAATTGATGCCCTGGTGCTACGGCACTTGTCGTATAAGTATTGTTTTCTCCTTTGTAGCGTGTTAATCCACTTCGTGTAATCCTAGGAGTTACATACTCGATTAATAATGGAAAATTAGTTTTTATGTCCTCTAAATCTTCGTTATCAAACTCAATTTTACGGTTGGCTTTAAATCCCTTGTAGGGCATAGAAGTTTTTCCTGGGTATAGAAAAATCGCATTACTAGCATCATCAAGAAAAAACTCTTGGAAAGAATTTTTAAGTCCATTTCCCAATCCAAATAAAATAATAAAAATGAAAATTCCTAACGCAACAGTAAACCCTGATAAAAACGTTCTAAGCTTGTTTTTACTAATAGTTTCAAAAATTTCTTGCCACCTATCTCTACTGAACATATGAAGAAGCTAAAACCTGTTTTACTTTTTTATCCTCAATAATTACCCCATCTTTCAAAAGCACAATCCGCTTACACATTTGTGCAATATCTAATTCATGGGTGACAACTAAAATCGTTTTTCCTTCTTGGTTAATTTTCTGAATTAAATCCATTACTTCATAAGAAGTCGTTGTATCAAGTGCCCCTGTGGGTTCATCCGCCAAAAGTACCTTTGGTTTTGAAGCTAGCGCTCTTGCAATAGCAACTCGTTGTTTTTGACCTCCGGACAATTCGCTGGGTAAATGTGTAGCCCAGTCTTTGAGCCCAACCTTTTCAAGATAATCTAATGCTTCTTGTTGACGCTCTTTTCTTGGCACTCCCTGATAGTATAAAGGGAGCGATACGTTTTCTAAGGCTGTCTTGTAATTGATCAAGTTAAATGATTGAAAAACAAATCCTAAAAACTTGTTTCGATATTTTGCTGCTTTGGTCTCGTTTAAATCTTTAATTGGTACTTTATCTAAAATATAATCCCCTTCTTCTGCTACATCAAGCATTCCAAGAATATTTAATAAAGTTGACTTTCCAGAACCTGAAGAACCCATAATAGCAACAAGTTCACCTTCAGCAACATTAAAATTAATACCTTTTAAAACATGCAGGGAAGAGCTTCCCATTTTGTATGATTTATGAAGATTTTTTATTTGAATCATAGAATTAACCTTAAAGGTTGGTCAAAAATACAATCATTTCTTCCAACTTAACAATATAGACTAGTTAAAATGGTATTTGTTACATCGTTTACCAAAAAAATGAAATAAAGTTTTAAAATTTCTCTTGGGTTGTCAATTACAGTTGCTATTGATTCAATTTGATCTTTAGAAAAATTCATGACTAATTTTACACAAAAACTCACTAGTTTATTTAATAAACGATTTTAACGTAAACTATTTTTTTAATATCTGAAAAACTTTCCATCCAACTATCCCGACCAATAAATAAGGTATCGCCATAAGATATAAGATCCCATTGTTAATGCCTTTGGCGGTAGCTTGACCTTCTTCAGATTGAAGTACTGCTCTACACATAGAACATTGTCCATAAACAACATCAGCACTAAATATCAAAAAAAAGAATATTAAAAGTGAAAATTTTAACTTCATACTATTAATAATAGGGAGAAATCATTAGGTATACAACCACTCCTGTGATAGCTATGTAAAGCCAAATAGGAAATGTGTAACGTGCTATTTTTTTATGATCAGCAAATTGTTTTGAGATGGCTCTTACATAGGTAATTAGAACCATTGGAATAATTCCTATAGACAAAAAAATATGTGTTATCAAAATAAAAAAGTAAATGTAACGAACTACACCTTCCCCACCATAGGGTGTAGAATCAGAAGTCATGTGATAGGCCACATACATTAAAAGAAAAAGGAGAGAAAATCCAATGGCAGTTTTCATCAAGCCTTCATGTAATTTTATCTTTTTATTTTTAATAGCCCATAAAGCTGTAATCAATAGTATGGATGTAAGACCATTAATTGTTGCGTAGATAGGAGGTAAAAAACTTAACGATTCTACATTAGGAATACGAACAGTAAAAAGAAACGCTACAACTAGAGGTATTATAATGGAAACAATCCATATATACACATTATATTTACTCTTACCCACCATCTTATTCATCCAATAATTTTTTAATGTCTTTGATTAATAAATCAACGTCTTGTTCTTCCACCCCCTCTTGATCAAGTCCCATATAATAAACAATAGGATTACCATATTGATCAGAACGAGAACGAATAAATCCTTTTTTATCTATTAAAGCAAAATATCCCTGATGCTCAAAACCACCTTCAACTTTAGGATTTATTGAAGCAAAGATATTAAATCCTGAATTTGCAAGCGAATAGATAGCGTCTTTTTGACCTGTTAAAAAATGCCAGTTTTGAGAAAACACATCATAATCACCTGCATATTTCTTTAATACAGAAGGAGTATCATGATCTGGATCAATTGTAAAGGACGCGATACCAAAATCACCCCTTGCACCGTATATCTCCTCAATTATTTTCATGTTTTTGTTCATGATTGGACATATACTAGGACAGGATGTAAAGAAAAACTCAGCTACATAAACCTTACCCAAAAAATCTTCATTTGAAATCAAGAGACTGTCTTGATTAGTAAACATAAAAGGAAGTACTTTTTTCGCTTCACCATTCAAAACAATAAAATTCAAAGGTTCTGCTGACTGGGAGCGACTACTATCAACAATCGAATCGGAATTAACACGATCAATTATTTTTGGAATAAATAACATCCCAAAAATGATAATAATCAAAAAGAGACCCACATATTTTAAACTAGGCATATCAATTACTTTTTACGCTTGTTATTATAGATTTTTAGGGCTAGCCTGTATTCCGCAAGGATAACCTTAACATCATCTATCATTTTTTTATTGATTTGAGCCACTGAGCGTGCATCAAATCCATAAAGTGTACCTGAGTCTTCATCATCATTCCTGCCTCTTAAATTTAAATCCTTATCAATTATAAAAACGTATGGAGTACTTCCATCTTGATCGAGTTTGATAGGCGTTTGAAGTGAAGTGAAGTGTGTTTGAATTTCATCAGTTGTAGCGGCAATAAAATTCCACTTAGTAAGATCTGTACCCACTCCTTCTTTAAGTGCCCGCTTAAGACTATCAACTTGTGATAAACGATTTTTATTTACAAAAAACACAAATTGAAAATCGGCAAACTCATAAAAACGTTTATAAATTTTCTCATTTAGGTTTAACGCTTCTGCCTGTTTATTTTTAAGACTCCCCCCCCAATACCCAATAATGGAAATTTGGTCTTTTAACGATACAGGATTATCTGCTTGAAACTCTAAATTTTGAATTTCCGTTATGCCTTTTGATAAAATGGGTAGCTTGGCGAAATTATTTTTACCTGATGCAAAGAAAAGGTAGACCAGCAGTGGGAAGACAAACAGCAGTCCCAAAACTATTTTTTTATATAAATCTTCCTTTTTCATAATGCAAAAAAAAGCGGCTTTAAAACCGCTTCACTATTTATTTATTTTCTTTTAAAAATTCCAAGAAACAAACCCGTCTTTCATTACCTCAAAAATGTAATCTGCTTCAATCAAAAGAATAAAAGCTAAGTACGGAATTAGAATTATTAGAGGGAGTACAATTGCATTCTTAAAGCCATTTTTTTCGTCTCTAATATGCATGAAATCCCAAGCAATATAATAAGCTTTAACTAAGGTGAGAATAATGAATATCCAATTCAGAATTTTCATCCTTAGAAAACTTCCCATTAAAATTTCAGGTTTTATAATTCCCAATGCTACTTCAATAGTAGTCACTATTGAAAGGAAAATCAATACTCCCCAAATTTTTTGCTGATTGGATTTAAACTTTAATAAACCTCTAAAGATGGCTAATTTATGTCCTTCTGCTGCCATTGATTTTTTTTTAAATTATGTTAAACGAGATAGAAAAATGTGAATACAAATACCCAAACTAAATCGACAAAATGCCAATAAAGACCTACTTTTTCCACCATTTCATAATGTCCTCTACGTTCATAAGTACCTAGTATAACATTAAAGAAAATAATAATATTAATTACAACTCCCGATAAAACGTGGAATCCATGAAATCCTGTAATAAAAAAGAAGAAATCTGCAAACAGCCTATTCCCATATTCGTTGCGAATAAGATTAGCACCTTCCACAACATACATTGATTCCTCTATTTTGAGTAAAGACTCTTCCCTTGTGAGTACTGTTTTTTGTCCTTTTTCATCTAATTGTTGTGTTCGTATTACTAAATCAGTATTCGCCACAAAACCTTCTTTCACCCCTGCTAAAGAAACTGTAGGTAATGCAGTCTCGTTTTCATACCATATACCATTACTAGACTGATGGGTAGTTCTATCCGTTTCAATTCCCACTGCAAACTCCTGAATCGCAGCGCGCTTTCCTGTCTCTGCGTTTACAAATTGAAGAATTTGCCCTCCTTTTGTTTCCAATGCGCCATACTCTCCCTTAATGAAGTTTTTCCATTCCCAGGCCTGTGAGCCAACAAATATAGCCCCCCCAATAATGGTCAACAGCATATAAAAAGTCACTTTAGCCTTCTGCATATGGTGACCTGCATCTACTGCCAATACCATCGTTACTGAAGAGAATATTAATACAAAAGTCATCAAGGCCACATAATACATAGGAGCATCTACACCATGTAAAAAAGGAAAGTGAGTAAAAACCTCATCTGCTATAGGCCATGAATTAATGTTTTTAAATCTAGAGAAACCATAAGACACAAGGAAACCTGTAAATGTCAATGCATCTGAAACAATAAAAAACCACATCATCATTTTTCCATAACTCGCGTTGAGAGGTTTATTTCCTCCGCCCCAAAGTTGGCTTTCGTTAACAGATGCTTTTGCAGTTACTTCCATAATATCGTATTAAATTCTGTGCAAATTTATTAATTTTTAACCGTAGAATGAAACGAATAAAAATAAATATACCCAAAGTAAATCAAGAAAATGCCAAAAGGTTACTGCCAGCTCAAATCCTAGGGTATTTCCATCGAGATACTTCCCTTTCAAAGTCTTAAAAAAAACGTTTAATACAATTACAATCCCTGCAGTAAGGTGAAGTAAGTGTAATAAAACCAAAACATACAAATAGGAAGTTGTAATGGAACTCTCAGGTCCGGTAAAATAGTATCCTTGATCAATTATTGCGGCAAAACCTTGAAATTGAAAATATATAAATCCAATGGCAATTGCTAAGGTTAGCATCAGGAGTCCCTGTGCTGCTTTTATTTTTTGAGATTGAATCATTTTTAAAGCACCATAAAAACTTCCACTACTAAAAATAATCAACAGCGTACTAAGGGTAAAAGCAAAAGGTAACTCAATTTGTTGAATCCAATCTGACCTAGAGCTACTCACCACATAGGCACTAGTTAAGCCAGCAAAAGTCATACTCATACTGATCATCCCAAACCAAAGCATCATTTTTTTTGCTCTGTTATTTTTTACTTCTAAAGAATCATTTGTATTCATTTTTTATAATTTTTATTGTATTAAAAATTTATCCAATACGTATACTAGTTGTATTCCGGTGATATATACAATGCTTGCTCGAATCAAAAAACGAGCTGCTTGATCTGTTTTTAAAAACATTAAGCGAATGGCATAGAACAAAAAAAACAATCCCAGAACCCCAACTCCAATAGCTGCAGGAATTGACAAAACGAGCAAACCAGTGTAGTGAAAAGCAGGCAATAATGAAATCACGACTGTCCATAGGGTATAAAAAACCGTTTGAAAAGCAGTTGAGTGATCACGAGCTCCCGAGGGAAGCATCTTAAATCCAGCCACCTGATATTGATCATGCATAAGCCATCCAATTGCCCAAAAGTGTGGGAATTGCCAAAAAAACTGAATCATAAACAATACACCAGGCTCTATTCCAAACTCATTGGTTGCGGCTACCCATCCAAGCATAAAAGGGATTGCTCCTGGAAAAGCACCTACAAAAACAGACAAGGGTGTTTTTTGTTTTAAAGGTGTATAAACGCATGCGTATAAAAATATAGACAAGCTAGCAAAAAATGCTGTTTTTAAGTTGATACTATATAGCGCACTTATTCCTATCAAAGTAAGAATTACACCAATAAATAGAGCACGATTGGGTTGCATTCGTCCTGTAGGAAGTGGACGGTTTTGTGTGCGTAACATCAATTTATCTAAATCTTTTTCAAAGACTTGGTTGAATGCATTAGAGGCTCCAACCATGGCGTAACCACCCAGTATAAGTAATAAAAGCGTAGGATAATGAACAGTATCAACCGCTAAAAAATATCCCGCAATTGATGAAATCACAACCGTTATTGATAATCTAAACTTGGTGAGTTGAGAAAAATCACTTAACGTTAACTGTTTATTCTCTGAAATAAGAGTTTCATTTTGGCGCATCTATCTGCATCATTCAGGCTGCAAAGATAGTTGAGAAATAAGCAATGAACAATCAAATTGAACATTTAGATATAAAATCTTTTTATGCTTAAACAAACTTTAGACTAATAAATTACTGCAACCGAAATACAATGGGGATACTAAATGGAACACGTACAGGTCTTCCTCTTTGTTTTCCTGGAGTCATACTTGGGAGTTTAGAAATAATACGCTGTGCTTCCTTTTCTAAATTCTTGTCTGGACCTCGCATTCTTATGTTAGTGATTTGACCATCTTTAGCGATAATAAAGTTAACATATACCCTTCCTTGGATTCCCATTTCTTGAGCAATTTCGGGATATCTAAAGTTTTTACGTATATGCTTGTTCATTTGCTCCTGAAAACAATCTCTACGTTGAGACTTATCAACTTTTTCACAGCCTGGAAAAATAGGAACATCTTCAATTACAGCAAAAGGAACATCAACCTCTTCAAATTCTTCTTCTACCTCAACAATTTCAACAATTTCTTCTTCATTAGTTTCAGTAGATTCTATAACTGTTTCTTCCACTTCCTCTTCATCTTCAACTACCTCAATAACTTCTGGAGCTGGGGGTGGTGGGGGTGGTGGGGGTGGTGGCGTTTTGAGCTGCTCCGTAATTGGAATATCCTCATCATCTTCTTCATCAACATTTAAAGCTTCATAGCCATAAAGATCTTTGTCATATGTTTTCCATTCAATTGCCTGCCATGAAATAAATAAAATCAAAGCGAGTCCTATAGCAAAGTAAAGACCACTGTTTTTACTTAAATCTACCTTGTCATTTTTTTTGGGTTGCATAATAAACCATTATTTAGATAGCTAAACTAAAAAAAAATAGAATAAAAACAAGCTATTCTTTTACAGAATCAGAAAAGAAAAATCGAATTGTCAAAATCCCGATAAATGAACCGGCTATATTTGCGATCAAATCCTTGTAATCAAAGGATCTTTCAAATAGGTGAATCAGCTGAAGACATTCCAAAACAAAACCCACTAAAAGGGATAATAAAAGAGATTTTTTTAGAACAGATGTATGGGTAAAAAAGGCGGCAAAATAGATTCCTGTTAGAAGAAAATAGCACATTAAATGGGCAAAAAGGTCTTTTCCAGGCAAAATATCTATCCAAGAATTAACTTCTTTCCCAGGGGGTATTAACATGAAATAAGATAAAACTGTAGTCGCTAAAAGTGCAACTGCCTTAAAAAAAAAATCAGCCTGTAACCAGCGTAGTATATGCTGTCGCATCTAATAAGTTTTCAATTTCCTTTGGATCACTTAATTTTACTTTAATCATCCAACCTGCTCCATAAGGATCTTCATTTACGATCTCTGGGGTATCCTCCAAAGTATCATTAAAAGCAATTACCTCTCCTGCAATTGGCATAAATAAATCTGAAACAGTTTTTACAGCCTCTACTGTTCCAAAAACAGCATCAGCCTCTAATGTGTCATCAAGGGATTCAACCTCTACATATACAATATCTCCTAACTCTCCCTGAGCAAAGTCAGTAATTCCTATAGTTGCAATATCTCCTTCGACTTTAATCCACTCGTGATCTTTGGTATATTTTAATTCAGCAGGTACATTCATTTTCTAAAAATTTAATAGTGACAAATGTAAAAGATTTCTTTTATGAAAAAATACTTTTAATTTCCAAAGTTATAACGAATCGTAAAACCTGACCGAATACTCGTTTGTGGGAAGGCTGTAGAAATTGCAAATTCTGAAAAATTATGATCGTAAAAAAATTGGGCAATCAAGTTTTGAGTTAAAGCATAATCGGCGGTAACTTTGATAGAAACTAAGCGTTGCCCAGCAGACACTTGGTTGTTGTCGTATTCCAAATTTCGCAAAACGGTTACATTATCGCGATAAGAAACATCTGCTTTAATATTTAAATCTCCTTTTAAGATAACACGACGTCCTCCAAAACTTGTCCTAAAACGTAAATCTTTCACCCTATACCCCATGCCTAAAACATACTCATCCCCACTTGTTTCTGTAATTAAATTATTGTCTAAGCTGAGTGATATCGCTCGCTCCTTTCTTAGTTCGGCCAAGAACTTAAAGGAATTATTCATTTCCATATCCAATCTAACTAAGGGATTGAATTGTTCGACTAAATTCACATTTGAATACAATTTATCTGGAATCAAATTGCCCAACTTGTCAGTCTGATCTGGAAGATTGGGGTTGAAATCAAAATTATTTTGAAAATTTGTTAAGGTGTAACTCGCACGGTAAGCGTGATTAATCGAAAGGCGTTTGAAAATTTTGGACAACGATTTGATTTCTGATAAGCCTGTAAATTTCAAATTCCAGTTAGGTAGTGGATTACTTCTAATTGGATTTAGCGAGACAGTCTCTGGACTTACACCAGAATAAGCAGCTAGAAATGAATGCATTAAAACACCTTGCTGATCCTTACCAAAGCCTAAAGGATATCCTTCGGAGTCATTTCCTAAATTTTCAAAACTACTATTTTGTGCCAAGCGATTTGCAATAACCAAACGATTCTCTCGAAATTTTTCAAAATTTGAACTAACCGATCCTTGCGAGGGATTGAAAGCCGTTTGAATCAATATCGTGGACATTCCAAAATTACCAAACAGACTTGAATTTTGAGGAAGGTAATTTTGATCTTCTATTTTAAAATTTTCGAGTCTATTTTCTGAATAATCGCGTTCCGCATTAAAATCAATAATTAAATTCTTAAATGGAACAACTTGCGCTGAAGCTTTAAATTTACTGCTATGTAATTGAGTATAAGGCTGGTTAAAGTTTGGATACCTTGTTAGCCATCCTTGTCGAGCTGCTTCATACCGAACGTCTGCCTGACTTCCAAAAGTGTACCCCAGAGTAGGACGTAAACCTCCAGCAAAACCAACGGAAGGTAAATAGCCGGGAAGTACAGAACCATTATTTTCATTATAACTCGCCTGCACCCTTTTTACGGCTGTCAAAACATCAACCAGCTGCGTCAAACCTTTGGTTAACACAGAATTTTTTTTCTTAGCAGTAGAATCTTTGGGAACATTTGTTTTTCTGTTGGGTGTAAACGAGCTTTTCTTAGATTTTAATCCTAAAACTGAATACAATTTAGCAAAAGATAAAGCCCCTGTAAGGGTTTTGGTGTTGTTGTTTTGAATAGTATTAACAATCCCTAGAGGTGTTCCATCTTCATTTTTTACTTGAGACAAAGCTTCTGAACCACGAATCCAATTGAAGTTTCCTGTATAATTATAAGTAGCATCAATAAAACTCAAAAAAGGAATGTACTGAAAAGGCAATTTATAATTTATTGCAATTGATTGAAGGTGGTTGTTTGGCTCACCAGAATTAAGCAATCCATGCCATAACATTTGTTTTGAGGATGGATTTGATAAACCTGTATCAATCGCATCCAGTTGTCTAATAATACTACTAGTATTTGCGTTAAAATTGATCCGTAGTGAGCGGCTCAAATTATGGGTAAAAGCATAATTATAATCAAACAAGAAGTTACGCTGCTGTAAATTGGGCAAACTACGCTGTTGCGCAGCATCTACTCCTTCTAAATACACCTGTCTAAACTTTTGATTGTTTAATATTCTATTAATATTGGCTGCTGCTTCGAGGGAGCTTGGCAAAGGATTAAAATTTAGTTTTTGAAGCCATTGCCAATATTTTTTACGATTAAAATAAGTTACTTTCTTAAAGGGCTCAATGGGTTTTGAAGAGAACGAATATCCATAATTAGCGACCAGAAGTAAGTTTACTTCTTCTTGAGTTTCTAATTCATAATCCCTGTGAACCAATTCATTATAGGCATAGGAAAAATCAAAATTCTCTGGGCTGTAAAAGCGGGTTTTCCCCTCTCCTGTATTGTTTTTTCTTACCCCAATCAAACTTACACTTTTCCTTCTTGTATAATCAATAGCTTGATTACGTATTGAATCTCGTTGGGATTTTCTTTCCGCAGTAGCTAGACGATCATCTAACTTTATGTCTTGATAAAAAGGGTCATACTCGGGAGTAATGAGGGTTTCACCATTGGCAAAACTCAAGGGAATTTGAAGTCCCCAATTCGAAGGAGTAAGTTGACCAAGATTGACATTAGAGACCATTTCGTATTGAAGCATGTCCTCTCTTGCCCTCTGATTAGGAGTCTGATCAATACTTCCAAAACCGATCGTTGAATAACGCCCGGAAGCAGAAAAAGAGGCAAAATCAGCTAAATTAGCATCCAAGGCACCAATCGCAGCCCACCCCCCTTGACTATCAATACCCGAAACACGTAATTCATTAAACCATACTTCTCCACACAAAGACTCTCCCAATGTTGTTGAAGGATTTTTAACACCAATCATTAAAGTTCGTATGTCCCCCAAAGAAGGGTTTCCTCGTATAGAAAATTTATATTTTTTATCGCCAGGCAAACTACTAATCGGAGTGAACTCTTGAATAGGATTCAGCTCTTCATCAAAATACAAGACTTCTCCCAATCCAAGCTGCTGAAGTGCACGCGCTTTAAGCTTAGCCAAAAGGTCTATAGGAACCTCCAGAGAGTTAGAATCAGGGTTCCAAACCTCCTCTGCGGAAAGACGGTTTATTGATTCAGATGAATATTCCGAGGGTTTCAAGGGAATCTCTATTTGATAATAATTATCTTGATAGTCGGTGCCCAAACGAATAAAAGCAACCAGTCTTTTATCAAATTCGTCTTCTGAACCCTCACCAGGAAGAGGCTCATTACCAGGAAGCGATTCTGCGTGTAAAAACATACGTAATTTACTGTATTGACGCATGTCAAGGTTTAAATTTTTGTAGATTCCTCTTGAATCTGCTGCTTGTAGATCACAAACTCTAAAAGCCAGTGACTGTTCGTTTTGCCTAATTATAGTATTGTTATTATTAATCTGTTCCCTTCGAATTTCTGGAGGCAAAACATAATTTATTGGAATGCGATTTTCATTTTCTAAAATATTAACAGTGCTAATATCAACCGTTGTATTTTCATTTACTAAAACCTCTTCATTTAGGGCTTTATTATAACGTCGCCAATCACCGCGAACTAAATCTAATGTGCCAAATCTAAAAACAACTTGGTCTTCAAAACCACTTAAAACCATTCGCATAAATCGAATTGATCGTAAATCACTAATTGCATTTACAGATTTAAAATATGAATTGAAAGAAGTGTTTTCATAATAATCTTTTTGAATAGGAACTTTAAATTGGATCCAACGTGCAACAAATTCATCACCATTAGGAGCATTTACCTTAATATTTTCTCGAACATCTGTAACAAATGGGTGATTCCCTACCTGCATATTTTTAGCAATAGGAACACGATATTCAAAATAACTATCAATCGTATTCATACTTTGATCTCTATTGATATCCTCAGTATCAGGCTCTGTTGTATTACCTCGATCAGAATCGCTAAAAGCAATAGGGGTATTGTTTTCTAAACCGTTGTAATTTTTATATCGGTTTAGAATATCTCCTTCAGCTTGAAGAAAATATTGATAATTATCACCTGCAGGATCATTGCTTGGTCCGTTTGTAAAAACAGATTGCTCTTCAGCATCGGTTAATCCATCCAACCCTACATCTTGAATAGCTCGATCATCAGCTACAGAATTAAATGCATAGACCAAGGATTGGTTCGCAGGAACTTTACCCCATTCAGTCTCATAGGTAGGAGATGGCTCGGTTGTTCCTGGCAAGCCGTTTTCAAATTGTTTTCTACCATCCCGTAAAATATCCTCAGAAATATTTCCCAGATGAAAAACTAATTCCCCTAAATCGTCTGAAGGAGCTTCATTTTCTGAAAAAGTATCCAACAACCAGAACTCTATAAACTCAACATTTGATTGTTCAAAATTTGTAGCGTTTAGGGAACGCATTACTCCAGCCCAATTGTTTTTTGAATCTGACCCAAATTGTTCATTCGGTGCATTATTATAAGGCCCTTTTTCATTGGGGTAATAGGCTAGATCAAATGTTGGTAATGTACTGGGAGTTCCTTGTACAATATCTTGTTCTGGAAATAATTCATTGATAAAAATTCGTCTTGTTTCATTTGAAGAAATATCATTATTATTTATTCCATTGGGAGGTCTAAAATAAAAGATTTGATCTATAGAATACCAGGCTAACTTAGAACGTCCGTAACCGCTCTCCAACCCTTCGGAGGTAGCACCTAAAATATCGTTTACAGGAACACTCGAAAGGTTCCAAGCTGTATACCCTTTGATATCAATATTAGTCTGAGCACCTTCAAAATCGTCTATATATACATTTGTTTCTCCATTTAGCTGGGTATTTCGTGGATCTTTAGCGGCTAAATTCGCTACTTCTCCACGAAATGAAATTTGAGAAGGAACATTTGTTTTAATTGTAGGAAACTTATTCACCAAACGGGTTAACAAAGGAATTTCAGTTGAAAAGTTAGTATTGAAACCCATCATGGTATTATTTACGGGTTCTGTCCCATAGTTTGCTTTCTGAGTTAAGGGATTTTCACTCAGGTTGATAAGGGTTCCCCCTACGTTGATTTTATCCGTGATTCGGTGATTAACATTGACCCCGGAAAAGCGTTTATTTTGTTGATTAAAGAAAGAGTTGTTTTCTACTGAAATATCAATTGGAATGTTTGATGCCTTCAATCCCTCATCTAAAATTTTGACTCTTCCTATTTCATAATTAACCGTATAGTCCAGACCTTCCTGCAGAACGCGACCTCCGGCTGTAACTTTTACCGAACCTCTAGGAACATTAAAAGCGCCAATTTTAATTCCATCTCCACCCTCTGATTTATACCTCCCTTTTAATTGAAATTTATTTTTTTCCGTGAACTCCAACGCAGCTGCTTTCGTTGAAGAGTATAATTCTTTAAAAACATATTTTTTTTGGTTTTTATTAAACGTACTTTCAATATCATAATCTTCTTTTGATGATTTTGGATTATCTAAAAGCTTAAATAAAAACTCCCCAAAAGGCTCTGCTTTTGGAAATATGATTCGCCCGTAACGAGGATCAATAGTAATTCCTGGAATAAAATCAAAAAAACCATCTCCTTTTGGAACTATATCTTGATAAGCATTTAGACGATCTAAACCCATGGTGTTAAGCAAAACTTCTTGGTCCAGACTTTCCGGCCAAATTGAAGAATCAACAGGAGTCATATAATTGATTGGGGAGGGATCTGTATAGAGAATACTCAACTTAAAGTCTTCCTCAGATAATTGAAAAGCACCTGTATTGTAAATATTTTTCATCATCAAGTCCCAAACCGGCTGTCGCACATCGGTCAGACTACTTTTTAGCATTTTTACCACCAGGTTGTTCGTTTGAATTACTGGTGCCTGTTGATTTTGTTGCGAGACATTGGACTGAATTAATGAAGTCCCGGGCACATCACCATTAGCAAACTCACCAACCTGATATACTTTTCCTAAGTAGGTGTATTGAAAAGCTACTCCTAAAATTTCATCATTACTCAAACGTTGGTTCAACGAAATATATCCCAATTGAGGATGAAAGGTGTATTCCTGGTCTCTCAACTTTCGAGCACTCTCCAAAACAGCGTAGTCATAACCCTCAGTCGTTTTGACAGTTCCAAATCCATTTTTTACTCTAGAAATATCGCGAATGGCTTCGTTTAAAATACCTCCAAAGCCTATTTCGTCAGGATCTAATCTATTTATTTCATTACTGGGAGGAAAATTAGGGTTTGATGTGGTGAAAAAATTAGGAACTCTTTCGTCCAATCGAGTGTTTTCTGGATTTGCCTCCCCTAAATCTTGAATTGCAATAATGTTTCTAACATTATTGGTTTGATAACCTCTATTTGTGACCCAAACTTCGATTCGAGTAATTTGGATCGGGGAATTAATGTAGGGATATGTGTCTAAAAAAGCATCATAATTATCTCTAAAATATTGACTCAAGAAATAATGTCGGTCCTCTTCATAATCCAAAGCAAAAAGTTTAAACTCCTCCAATTTTCCACCCCCTTGCGAGGTAATGTTTTGAGACTGTGACCGCTGCTCTGAAAAAATTCCAGATATTGTTGTATTTCCAAATTTTAAATCCGCACGAACACCAAAAAGACTTTGAGCCCCCTGAATCAAATTACTATTCAAAGGCATGCTTATATTACCAATGTCAATATTTTGTAAAATTGCATCTTCAGTAACTTTTCCTTTTAAATAATCTGCTACGCGATTGCTTACTTGTTCTGTGCTGTTGGGGAGTTGATTGACGTTATTTTTTAATTGATCTATTTTTTGGCGCGCTTGATTGAGTGTGTTTTTAGCCTCGCCAATTTTGTTTTGAACCTCTTGGGCTTTTGACTTAACATCTTGAATCTTATTGTTAATATTATCAACTCTTCCTTGGATATCATTTACTGTAGAGCCAATTTTTCCAGGAATAATATCTTGTATTTCGGATAATTGAGGAGGGTTAAATTGAATTTTAATTAAGTTTTGAAAATCAAAAGTAGATTCGGTGTCATAATTGGCAGTAATTTGAAGGCGCTCTCCAATTTTCCCCAACAAACTCAAACTGATCCGTTGATCAAAATCAAAGCCAGGTGACCTACGATTAACGGGAGATGCTATTGGATTATCATTTCTCTGATAACGATAGCCTAGATCAATCCCTATAGAGCCTTGGGGAGATATGTCTATAGCATTACTTCCGAAAATAGATTGAAAAAATTTATTATTTACATACAATTCGGGAAGTAGGTTTTTTTGAGTATCCTCTAAATTAGAGCCACGTCCACTAAGAGCTTGTACTTTTTCTTGAAAATAATTCTGCATTTGTTCTTTCAGAACCATCGCTTCAAATTCTTTAATTGTAAGCACTCGTGGTATCCCAATGGGATAACCTCCTATTTCTTGTGAAAATATATAACGCTCTGATTCTGAATCGTAGATATATTGACTAGAAATATTACTAGAATTTGGTAGTGAAATCCCTCCAATATCAGCTTCCTCTTGAGCTAAAACAACCCCACAAGACGATAGTATCCAAAATAAGATAAGGATTAAAGTTTGGGGGAGCCTACAAACTAAATATCGTTTCTTTTCAATCAAAGGGGTTTATAATTTATTCAGAGCAGCCTTTATGAGTCCTTCTACGGAACTCTCTGGGGCACTCTGAATTGCGTTATCAATTACTTTTTCAGATTGCTTTCTTGAATAACCAAGAACCTCTAATGCTGATAACGCTTCTTCTTTGATTGTATTGTTTGCAAAAGATTGAATTTCTTCACCTTCGTAAAGATTCAACATCTTATCTTTTAGTTCTATTAAAACACGCTGAGCTGTTTTTAAACCGATCCCTTTTATTGATTTTATTGTATTTAAATCTTCGGATATTATCGCTCTTTGAATTTGTTGGGGTTCAAGTGAAGAGAGCATCGTTCTTGCAATGCTTGCACCAATTCCTGAAACGGACAATAAAAGCCGAAAAACAGAACGCTCCATAGGCGTAAAAAAACCAAATAAAGTATGGGAATCTTCACGAATCTGAAGATGTGTAAACAGTTTGATATTCTCATCATCCCCTAGTTGTGAATAAGTATTTAATGAAATATTTACTTCATATCCTATTCCATGACAATCTATAACAACTTGGGTAGGTGATTTTTCTACTAACCTTCCTATTATCTGCGTAATCATAATCCTATTTGTTTTTAGATTGTGCATCAATAACCGCAACAGCAGCCATATTGACTATTTCATCAACTGAAGCCCCTAATTGCAGCACATGTATCGGTTCACTTAGGCCCATCAATATTGGACCTATTGAAAGAGCTTCATTCAATTCTTTCATGAGTTTGTAAGTAATATTTGCTGCATCAAGATTGGGAAAAATCAAAATATTAACCTTTTTATTTTTTAAGGCGGAAAAAGGAAATACCTTATGTAGCAACTCTTTATTTAAAGCAAAATCAGATTGAATAGGACCATCGACAACCAGTTTTGGATTACTTCTATGTAAAATAGAAACCGCCTCTGTTACCTTTTTTGCTTGAATAAATCGTGAAGACCCAAAATTTGAAAATGATACCATTGCAATGATCGGCTCAATACCAAAAAGACCAGCCATATGACCCGTCATTTGAGCTATTTTAGCTAATTCACTTGCTGAGGGCTCAACATTTATTGTGGTATCTGACAAAAATAGTGGTCCCGATTTTGTTAACATCAAGTTTGTTGCAGCCACCTTACTAACCCCTTTTGCTTTTGAGATAGTCTCTAAAATAGGTTTCACTACTGAACGGTAATTTCTAGAGTATCCAGATAGCATTGCATCAGCGTCTCCATTTTTAACCATCATCGATGCAAAATAATTTCTTTCCCACATAAGGCGTTCAGCATCATACAAAGTATACCCTTTTCGCTTTTGATCCTTCCAAAATAACGCTGCATACATTTTGCGTTGTGCGTCATGACTTTCATCTTTAGGGTCAATAATTTCCAATTCAGCATCAAAATCAATTGCCTTACGTAAATCATTAATCACAGCTTTATTACCCAATAAAATTGGCTTAGCAATACCTTCTTCCTCAACAATTTGAGCAGCTTTTAATACATCCATCTGATCTGCCTCAGCAAAGACCAATCGCTTGGGATCTGATTTAGCACGATCATGAAGAATACGAACCATTTTTTGACTATTACCCAGTCGGTTTTCAAGGGTCTCTCTATATCGATCCCAGTCTTCTATGGGTGCCTGAGCCACGCCAGAATCCATTGCAGCCCTTGCAACAGCAAGGGGAACAGTGGTTATCAATCGTGGATCAAAAGGTTTCGGTATAATATAATCTTTACCAAAACTCAGTCGGGTTTCATCATACACCAAATTAACTTGTTCTGGAACGGATTCTTTTGCTAAATCAGACAGCGCTTTAACAGCAGCCATTTTCATTTCCTCATTAATCGTTGAAGCCCTAACATCTAGTGCGCCTCTAAAAATAAAAGGAAAGCCCAACACATTGTTTACTTGATTTGGATTATCTGACCTTCCTGTAGCCATGATAATATCATCCCGTGTTTTACAGGCTAAATCATATTTAATTTCTGGATCCGGATTTGCCATAGCAAAAACGATTGGGTTTTTGGCCATTGCAAGTAGCATCTCTGTCGTAAGAATGTCTGGCTTTGACAATCCAATAAAAACATCAGAATCTATGACAGCTTCTTCGAGTGTAGAAATATTTCTTGAGGTAGCAAATTCTTTTTTCTCATCACTCAAGTTCTTTCGATCTTTACGTATGACACCTTTACTGTCCAACATGACAATATTATCAACATTGGCTCCAAAAGCACGGTATAGTTTTGTACACGAAATCGCAGCAGCTCCTGCCCCGGAAACTACAATTTTAACGTCTCCAATTTTTTTCTCTGAAAGCTCTAAAGCATTTAATAGTGCAGCAGCAGAGATGATAGCAGTACCATGCTGATCATCATGCATTACAGGAATATCTAACTCTTCTTTTAATCTTCTTTCAATTTCAAAAGCTTCAGGGGACTTAATATCTTCTAAATTGATTCCTCCAAAAGTAGGTGCTATTGCTTTGACAGCCTCAATGAATTTTTCAGTGTCTGTAGCATCTACTTCAATGTCAAAAACATCAATATCTGCAAAGATTTTAAATAATAAAGCTTTCCCTTCCATTACAGGTTTCGAAGCTTCTGGACCTATATTTCCAAGTCCTAATACCGCTGTTCCATTTGAAATAACTGCTACCAGGTTTCCTTTATTAGTGTATTTGTAAACATCTTCCTTAGACTTTTCAATTTCTAAACAGGGAATGGCTACTCCTGGAGAATAAGCCAAGGCTAAATCCCGTTGGGTATCATAATTTTTAGTAGGTACCACCTCTATCTTGCCAGGCTTAGGCTTGGCATGATATACTAAGGCAGCTCTTCGTTGTTGTTCATTTTGCATAATGAATATGTTTTTTAAACTAAAGTTTCATTGGGTTTGGGTTGTGAGACGAATAAGGAAAATATTCCTCCGATAATCAAAAATATCCCCGCAAGTCGGATGATATTAATTGGGTTTTGATCTAATAGATCATAAATAAAATATTGAACTGAAAAGATTTGAATGATCATAGGGACTACAATAAACATGTTAAATATACCCATATAAATTCCTGTTTTTCCATGTGGAATTGATGCCGCAAGCATTTCATAGGGCATAGCCATCATTGAAGCCCAAGTAATTCCGAGTCCAAAAGAAAATAAATAAATTTGAGAAACATCAATTCCACTTCCAAAGGGGAGTGTAAATAACAAATCTGTGTCATTAAGTAAAGGCATGCATAGCAATGCTGATCCGCCAATAGCTAAACTGATAAAATGAAGTCTTTTGGCACCTAACTTTCGAGCGATTGGAATCAATGCGAATGCTATGGTGAAACAGATAATATTATAGGTTCCATTAAGGTTTCCAGTCAAAATTTGTGCTTGATTAAAATAGGTTGTAGACTGGTCAAGTGTACCGTATAATGACAATGACAAAGCAGAAGTTAGATATTGCCAATAACAAAACATAGCATACCATGGAAAAAACATTACCGGAATAAGCTGCTTCATAGGCAAAGGCATTTCCTTTATGGCAATTACAATTTCTTTCAATGTTTTTAAAATAATATTCCCTTCTTTCTTTGCTGCATTAATACGATCAAGTTCTTCCGGTGAAGGTGGGTACTCTTTTGTAAATACTACTGAAACTAAAATAGTTATTATTGAAGCCAATGCACCTATTCCAAAAGCCCAATAGGTATAAACAGGAATTCCATTATCCATTTTATCGGCTAAGGCCAAAATTCCAAAGGACACTAAAATTGCGGGAGTAAAATTTGCCAGGGTAGTTCCCAAACCAGTAAAAAAACTTTGAACTAAAAAACCAAAAGAAAACTGCTTTTTTGGAAGCATATCAGATATGAATGCGCGATAAGGTTCTAATGCGATATTGTTTGCAGCATCTAGAATCCACAGCAATCCTGCGGCCATCCAGATTGAACTTGAGTAAGGCATCGCAATCAAAGCCAAACTTGCAATAACAGCACCGATAAGAAAAAAGGGCTTACGTCTGCCAAATTTAGGTGACCAAGTTCCGTCACTTATAGCTCCAATAATTGGTTGAACAATTAAACCTGTAACCGGTCCTGCAAGCCACAATAAAGGCAACTCAGACTCCTCGGCTCCAAGATATTTATAGATTGCACTCATGTTACTTTGTTGCAAACCAAAACTAAATTGAACTCCAAAAAAACCAAAGTTCATGGTTAAGATTTGCCAAAAATTTAATCTCTTTTTTTCCATTTTATTCTGTTTCTACTTCCTCTAAAGCATTATTTACTCGAGTTTGAAGATTCTTTATAATATGCTCTCCCACAGCTTGGCCTTGTACAACTCCTTCATCTATTGCCATCCTGTAATGGATGCCACCATACAATCTGGAAATTGCAGCTTCCTCTGCTGCATGAAAAAAAGAGGTATATGTTCTTTCACCTAAACCGTAAGCCACCTCCGTTGTGTCTGTAAAACTAAAATCATCTCCATAAAGATCTGTAAGTATTACTGCTGCTGCACGAGATATAACTGAGTGACCACTTGTATATTCTGGGAAAGGAGGAGTTTGAAGTAAAGGCAACCACTCTTCATCATAATATTGATTGATAAGGGTTTCTGGTCTTACAATTAGAGTATTCCATTTTTCATCCCAGCAACTAATAAAAGCATCAAATAAGGCAATGGAAACATTCGTGTAGGCATTTACAGTATCTATAAACGAACTCTGCATCTTTCTGGTAGCAACTGCTGTAATTCCAATCCAATGTCCTCCAGGGGTTATTTTTTTGGTGGCAAACATTGCATGTCCTCTATGGTGAGTAACATAAGGATTACAGTCCCAGAACTTTGCTATTTCAATTTGATCTTCATTCAACGCATTAGTTATATCAAAAACTTCAAGAAGCTGTTTCTGGAAAGCACTTCCTTTTGTTAGATCAAAGTCAAGAGGTGGTTTTGGTGCAAATTGATTTGAAGAATCTATGACCATTGTTCTGATTTCTTTCCAATGGGGTTCAATTCCGTCCATATAATCTGGAGGTGTAGGTTTCCAGAATTTATCTTCCTCTTTTATAGTATATTTTGGAAATGTACGCGTTTGACTATACATATCCTTTGACGCCCATTCTAAAATTGTATTTGCTGCTTTTGATCCATAGTCCTTTGAATTTTTGTGAACCTCTCTAGGTACTTTAATATCTTTAATTTTTTGAGCAAAATTATTTTCAAACTTACCCATCTTATCTTCAGAAAAAATTAGCTTTTTTCCAACTTCATTAAAAGCATATAGAGCGGCTAAATTATAGTCAAGATTCGTGTCTTTTGGGTCAGGTAAAGAAGGTAACCCATTCACTTGTCCAACCAATGTATTATATTCAGATTGAAATCCCTGTCTAACGACTTCATAAGCAGCTATTGTCGGATATAAATAAACCCGTGAGGCAACTGGTGGGGAAAATATATCATAAACCACTAAATCGGTAAGATTTTGCATAGCAAATTGAAAAAGCTCAGGATCTTGAAGCTTCTCTTTATAAGCTAAATCGTTCTCAAGAGAAGAACAATTCAATAAAAGTAAGGATAGGATAAAAAATAAAAAAACTTTTATTTTCATTTTCTTTTTATTTATATAGGCCCATTAATAGGACAGTTTGTAGATGCTTCGTTAATTATTAAAAAACCTTTTAAATTTATTTGCATTCTAAATAGCTAAAGTACTATTTTTCAACGAATACAGATAGAGGCTGCTCTATCGCTTAATTTTAATTCACCGCTATTATTTAATCCCTTTATTTTTTTCAAAAACAAGTAACTGATCTTGATTTTGTGTAACTAATATCAGTTTCTTATTATTTGATAATGTAATAATTCCCAGCTCTTTAGCGTCTTTAAAAACATGAAACCCTGAGCTTTGAGCGTCTGTAAAGTACCATTCATTATTTGATTTGTCCCAATTGAGAAGCATTCCTTGAAATCCATCAAAGTTACCTTCAAATGGGGGTCCTCCAAAGTCATTTCCAACCACAAAAACAGTATTCTCTCCATCTTCATTTAGAGATAAAAAATCGTTAATTGGGCCCAGCTGAAGTGCCTCTGGTAGTGCCGTCATTTTAAATTGACCACTTCCTAAATTTTCAACCCACTGGGAAGCATCTAGTTTAGCTTTTAATGTTTGTTCCTTTGTAATAAATCCCTTGGTTCTGTAATATTCAATATTTGCTTTTGAAAAATTGTGATATGAAGTGAATTCCTGTCTAAAATAGGGACTTTGTTGTGTTAAGTTATCCCAGAATTGTGCTGGATATTGCTCCCATTCTCCTTTATTGTTTTTTTGGGAAGTAAAAATAAGAGGATCAACGCTTCCATTACCATCTACATCTCTTGAAGATACCAACATTGGCGTTTCTGGATTTATATTATACATGTTATTTTTTCCAAGGTTTCCTAAAAGAAAGTCCATATCCCCATCGCCATCAAAATCAAGAGGTTCTATTGCTCTCCAAAGCCCAAAAGCATCCGCTAAAACGGGTGATGGTAAAAGCTCAAATACTTCAGATTTATTGAGATATATAGTTATTGGGCTATACTCTCCAACAATAATTAAATCTTGAAATCCATCTTGATTCATATCAGCCCATTGAGCATCTGTGACTATACCGATTTTAGATAGCTCAGGAAAAATAGTTTCAGTAACATTTTCAAATCGTCCGTTTATATTCTTGAGTAAATAACTAGAATCAGACAGGGGAAAAGCCTTTGGCTTGTTGTGTCCTCCGATAAATAAATCAATATATCCGTCTTGATCATAGTCCATCGGTCGAACAACGCAACCGTTTGAATTAAGTTTTGGTAATTTCGTTTTATCCCATTTAAACGAACCGTTACCATCATTAATCAGCAATCTATCCTGATAAAAAACTGAATCTACATCAAACTGATTACCCCCAGAAACCAGATACAAATCAAGATCATTATCATTATCGATATCTATTAATGCCATGCTTTCAACCTCGTAATTTGTATCATCACTGTTTTTAAAAAGTAAAGACGAAGTAAATTGACTAGATTGATCTTGAATATATACTTTTGGGCTAAATCCTGCAGAACTTCCAACAATAAAGTCTTCTTTTCCGTCGCCATTTATGTCACCTATTGCAAGACAAGGACCATTTTGAGACAGTTTGTGTGGTAAAAGGCGCTGATTAAAAAAATCTTGAACATTTCGCTCTTCATGGACATAATCAATTCCATAATTAGATCCAACTTCCTGATAAGGATCGCTTTTTTTCAAATCTAAAAATGGAAAGTCAAGGTTCTGAGTCACTAAAGCCTCATTATGGATAAGGACGTGACGTTGGTTTAAATTAGGCTCTTTTAAAATTGAAAATTTATCATCAGGCCAAAGAACTTCAATTGATGAAACTGTCTTTTCTGAGGGAACTCCAAAGTAAATTATAGGATCCACTGAAGACATATAACCTCTTGAAAGCTGTTGTTCATGGAACTGGAAGGAACCATCTGTGAACCGTAAAACCACATACGCACCAAGCGCATTTGGATTCAATTTTGTTCCCTCTAATTCAATTTGTATGTATCGTATTTTAGGGGCTAATTCATTTAGGTTATTTTCAAAAATAAACGCTTGATCATTTATATTATTTACGACATAATCCAGATCTCCGTCCAAATCAAGATCACTAAAAATGGCACCATTAGAAAAAGACGGAATGTTTAATCCCCATTTTTCTCCTGTATCTTCAAATGTCAGATCACCTTTATTACGATATGCATAATTTGGAATTTTAATCACTGGAATAGAATCTAATAAACTAGAAATACTTGTAAAAGAACCTTCATTTAGTCGGTAGTTTGCAAAATCCATGTCAGTTATGTCTCTTGGAAATCCATTGGTAATCAATAAATCCTTATTTCCATCGTAATCTACATCTGTAAATAAAGGCGACCAACTCCAATCCGTCTGATAGACCCCAGCGTACTGACCAATTTCTGAAAAAGGAAGGTCTTTTCCATTATTTTTAAATAGCATATTCCGCATGTGCTGATCTTGATATCCCCATTTTTTATTCATCACATTTTGAAAAAAAGAACTCTTCGCGATAGTAGTCTTTTTCCGTTCATGTGTTTCTCCCAACATATCAAGGGTAATTAAGTCAGAATAACCATCATTATTAAAATCTGCTGCATCTGAACCCATTGAAAACTTACTTTGGTGTAATAAAGAGTTTTCAATTTCATTTTTAAATGTGCCGTCTTTTTGATTTATGTAAAGTAAATCATTGGTTAAATAATCATTGGTGATAAATAAATCCACCCATTGATCTTTATTTACATCTACCGGAGTTACGCTCAGGCCATACCCTTCTATAGTAATTCCTGAGGCTACTGTAACATCATAGAAAAGACCCTTTCCGTTATTTTGATAAAGCTTGTCGTTACTTACAGCTGATCCATCAATAACTTTTTTTCTGTAATTGGTTGGAATACTTTCGTTTTGTTCATTATTTACCACATATAAATCAAGGTCACCATCCTTATCATAATCTATAAAAGTTGCGGCCATACTGTTCCCTGAATCACCAACACCATAAGCTTCAGCTTGTTCTAAAAAGGTTGGAACTCCATTGGCATTCGGTCCCTGATTTATGTATAATCTATTGGTTCTGTTTTTTTCATGCATAGCAGCACAAACATAAATATCCATCCAGCCGTCTGCATTAACATCAGCAATTGCAATCCCTGTAGACCATAAGTCTTGAGAATTTAATTTGGATTCGTCTGTTATATCGTTAAACTCAAAACCACCTTTATTTAAGTACAATTTATTAGAAACCATATTTCCCGTAAAAAACAAATCGGGAAGACCATCATTATTAAAATCTGTTACAGCTACGCCACCTCCATTAAAAATATATTCATTGGTTAGAATGTTAAAAGAATCCGACTCTGTAATAAGATTATTGAATCCAATACCAATAGCATCTGAAGACAGTTTGGTAAATAACGTTTTATCTGTTGTGGTGCAGGAAATAATTACACTAAGAATAAAGAACCCTAGTATTCTGTTTTTGAGGGACAGCATCATATTTAAAATTAAGCTAAAAAAAAACCATGGGATAAATATACCCCATGGCTTTTTACTGTACAAGTTAAATAACTACTAGTAGTTAGGATCTTGTGTTAAAGTAGCTGCTCCTTCTACAAATGAACGATCAATCGCTTGTTGTGGAATAGGATAGTACTGGTTTTTAGGAGAAGTAAAGGATTTACCTTGTAGGTAAATTCTGTATTTAGACTCTCTTGCTAGATAGTCATTTAATACAGTTCCCATCACACCCCATCTCTGAAGATCAAAGAAACGATGTCCTTCCATAGCAAACTCAATACGAGTTTCCATTCTAACTGCTGTACGAGCAACTGAAGCATCCGTCCATGCTGCAGTATATTCTCCAATATTATAGTTAGCTGCTGGATTAGAAGTAGTTGTAAATTCAGTACGTGTAGCTCCTTGAATTGCTTCAGGAACAAAACCTGCAGGATTTGCAGCACGTCTTCTGATATCATTTACTTGAGCTCTAGCATCTTCTAAACGACCTGCTTCAACATAGGCTTCTGCTAACCAAAGCTTCACCATAGATAGACGCATGATACGATAGTTGTTTGCCGTTAGGTTACCCCAACCACCTACTCCAAAAGCTTCTGGCTCACCAACATGCTTTTTAGAGAAATAAGGTCCTGCATAGGTAAGATCACGTACGTAATCTACTTGCATGATGTGGTGATTTTTATATAAAATACCTGGACGACCTACAGAGTGATCTAAACGCGGATCTACTGAAGGATTACCAATTGGCTCACCAATATTTGCTCCATCAGGATTCGTAATATGAACTGTTTTCCATTCTCCACCTAACCAAGGTAAACCATCAGCATTTGTATGATGAACATCAACCATATCTTGAGTTGCTTGCCAGAAACCACAACATCCCCAAGGAGAAATATATGGATGTGCAAGACCAACTCCTTTATTAGAGTTTTGATCATCACCACTAGAGATAGCATACTGAATTTCAAAGATAGACTCCGAGTTGTTACGTGTAGCAACTAGGTGATTGTCTTCATATTTATCTACAAGTGAAAAAGGACCGTTGTTTACGATATTTTCCATCACTGGAATTGCAGCGGCAATTAAGCCAGCATCTCCAGAATGCATATGCGTCTTAGCCAAGAAAGCTAATGCTGCCCAACTTGTTGCTCTACCTACTTGTGCCTGTGTAGCAGGAAGTGCTGCTGCTGCTGCAGTAAAGTCAGCAATGATTTGATCCCAAATTGGACCTGAATTAGCAACCTTAGAACTCTCTACATCGTTAACATCATAAGCGGCTTCATCTACATAAGCTGGGTTACGGAAGTGTAACTGCGCTTGTAAAGCATGAAATCCACGTAAAAAACGAGCTTCTGCAATGATGACTGCTGCACGAGCTGAGTCTACTGGATCATCTCCTTCTGCAGCTTCAGCTACAGCATCAATAACCTCATTAGCTCTAGCCATACCCCAGTATACTGATCTCCACTTATCTTTAATGTGGTCATTAAAAGTAGTAAAGTCATACGCCTCAATAAATGAGTGCTCTGGCTGGTCACCCGCATCTGTTCCTTTCACAGCGTTGTCAGAAGCAATACTTCCAAAAATCCATCCGTGAATATCGTAGTACCAAGTACCACCACCATTCATACCTTGACCTGAAAGGGTACGGTATGCGGCAATTAATTTTCCTTCAACACCTTCGGCGTTATTTAATGAAGGTCCCGCGATTTGGCCTAATGGCTCTTTCAATAGGAAGTCATCATTACAGCTTGCTGTAAGTGCAACTATTCCAATCGATGCGATTAATAATGATTTAAGTTTTTTCATTTTTCTTGTTATTTAATATTAAAATAAGTTAAGATTCAATCCTAAAATCAATGTTTTAGAAACCGGCATGTATCCTCCGTCAAAACCTAATGTAGTATCTGCTCCTGTTTGAATTTCAGGGTTAGTACCAGTATAGTTAGTGATTGTAACTAAATTTTGTCCTTGCAAGTAAACTTGTCCTCCTGAGATTCCAAGAGCATCTTTAATTGCGTCTCCAAAAGTATACGTCAACTGAACGTTTTTCAAACGGAAATAAGATCCATCTTCAATTAAGTAAGTAGAAGTTCTACTACTAACTTGATCGTTTGCATCCATGATAGGAGAGGTTGCATTTGGATTTGCAGCTACCCACTGGCTACTAGGAGCTGATGGATTACTTGGCTGCCATGCATCTCTTAAAGCACGTACAGAACGGTTCCCTTGGAACGTGTTAAAGTCAGCAAAGTAACGTACATAGTTATACAAGTCATTTCCTTGAGATCCGTTACCAAATACATTCAAGTTTAAGTTCTTATAAGATAAGTTTAAGTTGATACCATAAACAAAGTCTGGGTGAGGATTACCGATTTGTGTACGGTCATCATCATTAATTTGCCCATCATTGTTTACATCAGCAATCTTAAATTTCCCAGGAGCATTGTATGCACCATAAGCTGGCCAAGCATCTGCTTCAGCTTGCGTTTGGAAAATACCCTCTGTTTGGAATCCGTAGAACATAGAAATTGGAGACCCTACTTCGGTAATAGACACTGCAGGTACACGTGAATTGTATCCAAAAATCGGAGTACCAAACTCATCTAACTTGATGATCTCATTTTTGTATTGAGAAATGTTCCCTCCAATACTATAACCAAAGTCACCTTTTTGATCACTATAGTTAATTCCTAAATCAAACCCTTCATTTAACATCTCACCAATGTTAAGTGCTGGAGCTCCTCCATCACCTGCACCGTAAGCAATCGGCACGTTTAATAAAAGATCCGTCGTTCTTCTGTTCCATAAATCAAACTCTACACTCAATTTACGATCTAACAATGATGCGTCAAATCCAATGTTGTTTGAAGTTGTAGTCTCCCACTTTGCATTCGGGTTACCATACGTTGCCGCATTGAAACCTGGTGTTGCAGAAGTTGCATTACCATCAATTGGGTAAGAAGAGTTAAAGGAAGTTGACTGGTATGAAGTAAACGCGTTGTAATCTCCAATTTCTTGGTTACCCGTTTGTCCCCATCCATATCTCAACTTTAAGTCATCAATAAATGTAAGACCACTCATAAAGTCTTCCTCAGAGATTCTCCATCCTAAACTAAAGGCTGGGAATACAGCACTAGAAGTCGCTGCTTTAAATCGAGAAGATGCGTCATTACGTACAATTACCTGTGCTAAGTACTTATCACCGTAACCATAGTTTAATTTTGCAAACTGAGACCATAAAGCATAATCAACCTGAGGACCACCGTAGTTAGAAGACGTTCCTTGATTACCAGCATTTAAATAACTAATAATACCTGTTGTTTCAAATGGGAAACGCTGTCTTCCAGCTCCAAATTCTTCTCCAAAAGCCTCAAGTGCTTCCACTCCAACAAGAGCTTCTACATTATGAATGTCATTAAATGTTTCTTTATATCCAATCGTGTTTGTGAAATTCCACTGATACGATTGTTGGAATAAAGATGTTGAACCATTAATAAAGTTTCCTTCAACATATTCTGGCTGAGGACGTCCAATGTAAAGACCTCTTCTACCCACTACGTCAAAACCAAAAGTTGATTTTGCTGTAACTTTATCAGCGATTCTAGCTTCAGCATAAACACTACCAAATGCTCTGAAACGCTTGCTTCTATCGTCTTGGTTTCTAAATAATGTTGCATAAGGGTTGTAGTTGTTACCTAAGTTCAAACCTCTTGATCCTGCAAAGTTTCCTGCAATATCATAAACAGGTAATAAAGGGTGGTGCTTGTACGATACAGATACCGCATTTTGCTCACCATTGTTACCATAACCACCTTTTCTGTTGTCTAAAGAAAGAGTAAAGTTCTCTCCAATAGTCAAACGATCTCCAAGAGTTTTTGTAGAAGAGTTCAAACGAATCGATGCTCTCTCATATCCAACAAATTGTACTGGTGAATCCTGAGAAAAATAGTTCGCAGTAAACGCATACTGAGAAGTCTCAGTTGCTCCACTCGCCTGAATCTGGTGACTTGTAATAGGTGCATTTGAACGTGTTACTTCATCCCACCAGTTTGTATTGGCCGATTTAGTAATCGCATAAATGTTATCTGGTGTTAATGAATACAATGACTCATTTGCACTTGATGCTCCACTAGGGAATACATAGTTAGGAATTGAAACTCCTGGATTTTCTGGTGTTCCAGAAAAAGCATACTGACCATGTGAAGGAGTTTTTCCTGCATAGTAATCCGCTAAGTAAAGATACTCTCCTAAACCTTGTGCATCCAATGCCTCAACTTCCTCAGCTGTATTTTGCCATCCGTAGTATGAGTTGTAAGAAATCTGTGTAGATCCTACTTTACCTTTTTTAGTCGTGATAATGATAACCCCGTTTGATGCACGTGCTCCATAGATAGAAGCTGCAGATGCATCCTTCAATATCTGTAAAGACTCGATATCATTTGGGTTAAGGTTTCCTTGTGATTGTGAAGGAACACCATCAATAATGTAAAGAGGGTTGTTGTTTCCAATAGTACCAAATCCACGAATACGAACAGTTGCTTCTCCACCCGGAGTTGCATCGTTTATAATCGAGATACCGGAAGCACGTCCCTGAAGTTGCTGTGAAAAAGTAGTCGCAGGAATCGCTAATAGCTCATCCGCCTCAACCGTAGTTACAGCACCTGTAATATCACGTTTAGATTGTGTACCATAACCTGTAGTTACAATTACTTCTTCAAGTAAATTCCCTAAGGCTAAAGTTATTGTTATTTGATCACCATCTACAGTAGCTTCTTGAGTAGTATATCCAACAAAAGAAACAACAAGAACATCGCCTTGTGCTGCTTCTATGGAAAAATTACCATCAAAATCTGTAGTAGCAAAACTGTTTGTACCTTTTACCAAAATAGTTGCTCCTGGTAAAGGACCATCGTCGCTCGTTACTGTTCCAGTAACATTCTGAGCATAAATTCCTACTGATAACACAAAAGCAATCAGAAATAGGAACTTTTTAAAGAACTCTTTTTTCATTATAAGATAGTTAGTTAAAAATATAGTTAATAATTCAATCCACAATTTTAGTGATTGTTTTCCTAAGATCTTAACGTTTTGTTAAAAATGTGTAATATTGTATACTAAATCGATTTAGTGAGTTGATTTGTTTAACATTAACAAAAAACTAATTTTAATATTTATGAAGATTACACTTAAAGAGATTGCGAAAGAATTAAACGTTTCTCCCACTACAGTTTCAAAAGCAATGCAAGACTATCCTGATATAAGTATTAACACTAAAAAAAGGGTGAAAGAGTATGCTGAAAAAATTGGCTATTCGCCCAATTTACAAGCAGCATATTTGAGAACACAAAAGACAAAATTGGTGGGTATAATTGTTCCTGAAATAAAAAACAAACTTTACACAGATCTGATAACAGGCACAATTAATGAAGCTAAAAAAAATGGATACTTATTGGTGGTGCTAGAATCAAATGATTCTCAGGAAAATGAAAAAAAATTAGTTGACCGATTATTGCAGCAACAAGTCGATGGGATTTTCGTCTCATTAGCCCGAAATACAACAAATTTTGATCATTTAAAAAAAATCATAAAAGATAAAACTTCGTTAATCTTATTTAATAATACAGCAAAAGCTGTAACATGTAATAAAATTGTGTTTGATGACAGACAGATGAGCTTTAGAGCAACAGAGCGATTAATCAAAAGTGGTTGTAGAAAAATTGTGTTTTTTAGAGATAGTTTAATTTCTCAAAACTCAATTGATCAATTTATCGGGTATAGAAATGCATTAGAGCATTACAAGATTAACTTTGACAATAAATTTATTCTTATCTCCGAGAAAAAAAATGATAAAGAAACGTACAAACTGATTGAAAAATTATTCGTTTCAAAAAATACGATTGATGGTTTATTCACCCCCAATAACTTTAATAACTCCAGTGTTTCAAGATTTATTGAAGACTACAAAAAAAGAATCACTAAAAAGGTTAAAATCATATGCTTTGATGAAATTAACTTTTTGAAAAACACACATTCAGAAGTACATTTAATCCAGTTGAATGGAAATAAAATGGGAGCAAAAATCTTTAATACATTTTTACAAGAACAAACACTTTTAAAGAATAAAGTTCCATTAACTTTTAACACAGAAATTTTAGAATCAACATTTTTGGAAAAGTAAAAGGAAGAAAAAAAAGAATTTAAAACAATTAAAATACCAACAAAAATTTGCCTTAGAGAATCCTCTATGAGGACAAAAACTTAATATTACGCTGTAATCCTGCAAATTTTGCACGCTTTACTGCGCTTTTTTGAAATACTCTTTTAAAAGTCTCTTCCGTCAATTCACGCCAATCTCTGGAACTCAACTCCAACAACTCTTTTTTAGGGATAAAATCAATCTCTTGGTGTGGAGTAGCAAATCGATTCCAAGGACACACTGTTTGACAGATATCACATCCAAAAGCCCAACCTTCCATTTTACCTTTGAAAGTCTCAGGAATCGCTTCTTTTAGCTCAATAGTGGCGTATGAGATACATTTACTTCCATCGATCTGATAAGGAGCTGTGAGAGCTTCGGTAGGACAGGCATCAATACAGGCAGTGCAACTTCCACAATGATCCGCTACTGGAAGATCATATTCCAACTCAAGATCAATAATAAGTTCTGCAATAAAGAAAAAAGAACCCACTTGTTTAGAAATTAAATTTGTGTTTTTACCCACCCATCCTAAACCAGCACGACTTGCCCAAGCCTTGTCCATTACAGGGGCAGAATCCACAAATACGCGACCATCCACTTCTCCAATCTCTTCTTTTAAATAGATCATCAATTGAGTCAATTTATCTTTAATTACGTTATGGTAATCTTGTCCATAAGCATACGAAGCTATTTTAGGAGCCTTAGGATCGATTTGTTTTTCATCACTATAATAATTCAACAATAAGGACACTACGCTTTTTGCTCCAGGAACCAGAACCGTTGGATCAAGGCGCTTATCAAAATGGTTTTCCATATAAACCATATTGCCATGCCTTCCTTCTTGTAGCCACTGCTCTAATTTAGGTGCTTCTTTTTCTAAAAAACCTGCTTTTGCAATTCCACAAGAGAGAAATCCTAAGTCTTTAGCTTTACTTTTTATAATTTCGGAATAGTGCGCTTTTCGATTGAGCATTAGTAGAGAAGCTATTAAAACAAACCGCCTTGGTTTCCTTTGATTCTCCCCAAATGCTTGTAGGCTAATTCCGTTACTTCGCGACCCCGAGGTGTTCGAACTATAAAACCTTGTTGGATTAAAAAGGGTTCATACACTTCTTCAATGGTCTCTCCATTTTCAGAGACGGCAGTCGCTAAGGTTGTAATTCCAACGGGACCCCCTTTAAACTTATCTATTAGAGTAGTCAAAATTTTATTGTCCATTTCATCCAAACCATGAGTATCCACTTGCAATGCTTTTAAGGCATATTGGGTAATCTTCATGTCGATCGTTCCGTCTCCTTTAATCTGTGCAAAATCTCGAACACGTCGCAAGAGTGCATTTGAAATTCTAGGGGTGCCTCTACTCCTTCCAGCAATTTCTATAGCTGCTTCTTGAGCTATCGGGACATTAAGGATTTCTGAACTTCGTTCCACAATGGTGGAAAGTAATTCTGTAGAATAATATTCTAAACGATTACTAATCCCAAAACGAGCACGCATAGGTGCTGTCAAAAGACCAGAACGAGTGGTTGCTCCCACTAAGGTAAAAGGCTCTAAATTGATCTGAACCGTTCGTGCATTGGGACCTGACTCGATCATAATATCAATTTTATAATCTTCCATAGCAGAGTACAAATATTCCTCTACAATAGGACTAAGGCGATGGATCTCATCAATAAATAAAATATCTCTAGGCTGAAGATTGGTCAACAACCCAGCTAAATCTCCTGGCTTATCCAAAACTGGTCCAGAAGTAAGTTTGATACCTACTTGTAATTCGTTTGCTAATATATGAGCTAGGGTGGTTTTTCCTAGTCCTGGAGGGCCATGAAACAAGGTGTGATCTAGCGCCTCATCTCTTTGCTTTGCTGCTTGAACAAAGACTTTTAAGTTTTCTAGAATTGCATCTTGCCCAGCAAAATCACCAAAACTTAATGGCCGTAAAGCACGGTCAATGTCTTGCTCTTCAGGAGTGAAATTTTCGTTAGTGGGATCAAGATTTTCATTCATTATTTCAAAGATACTTCATTCTTAGGAAAAATTGAGTGTTACTTGAACAGGTGTCGCTTGTGAAAAAAAATATCCAAAAAAAAAGCCTTATTAACTGAAGTGAATAAGGCTCTGTAATTTTTCAAAGGTTGTTAATGCTGTAACTCCTGTTCCCCTTCTTTTAGAGGTATATGCTGTGGAATGAAGTCTTCCTCAAAACCAGGTTTTGAATAATCATAAGCCCACCGGTGAACGTGAGGAATTTCTCCAGGCCAGTTTCCATGCATATGCTCAACTGGAGCAGTCCATTCTAAAGTGTTAGATTTCCATGGATTCAATTCTGTTTCTTTACCATAGAACATGCTATGAATAAAGTTGTATAAAAACACTAACTGGGCAGCTCCTGCCACTAAAGCAAATACTGTAATCAATACATTTATATCCGCTAAATCATCAAAATAGGGAAACGCTGTGTTTGTATAATATCTACGTGGAAGTCCTGCCATTCCAATAAAGTGCATTGGGAAAAATACGCCGTAAGCACAAATAGCGGTTACCCAAAAATGGAAGTAGCCTAAATTTTTATTCATCATCCGCCCGTACATTTTAGGGAACCAGTGATATACTCCTGCAAACAGACCGTATAAAGCAGAAATACCCATCACTAAGTGGAAGTGTGCCACAACAAAATAAGTATCATGTACATTAATGTCCAGGGTACTATCCCCAAGGATAATTCCTGTTAAACCTCCTGTAATGAATGTAGAAACCAAACCAATAGAAAACAGCATCGCAGGATTCAATTGTAGATTACCTTTCCACAAGGTAGTGATGTAGTTAAATGCTTTCACTGCTGAAGGAATTGCAATCAGTAAGGTTGTAAAGGTAAATACGGAACCTAAGAAAGGATTCATTCCTGAAATAAACATGTGATGTCCCCATACGATGGTAGACAAAAATGCAATCGCCAAAATAGATGCAACCATCGCTCGGTATCCGAAAATAGGTTTACGTGCATTTGTCGCAATAATTTCAGAAGTAATTCCTAAAGCTGGAAGCAATACAATATAAACCTCAGGGTGCCCTAAGAACCAAAATAAATGCTCATATAATACTGGGGATCCCCCTTGATAATGCAAAACCTCTCCTTGTATAAATATATCTGAAAGGAAGAATGAAGTACCAAAACTTCTGTCCATAATCAAAAGTAAAGCTGCAGACAATAAAACTGGGAAGGAAACCACACCAATAATTGCTGTTACAAAAAATGCCCAAATGGTTAGAGGTAAACGAGTCATACTCATTCCCTTCGTTCTAAGATTGATTACCGTTACAATATAATTCAATGAACCCAATAAAGAAGAGGCAATAAAAATAGCCATAGAAACAAGCCATAACGTCATACCAGTTCCCGAACCAGGCTGGGCTTGAGGCAAGGCGCTAAGGGGTGGATAAATGGTCCATCCTGCAGCTGCAGGTCCAGCCTCAACAAAAAGAGAAATAACCATAATCACACTAGACAAAAAGAACATCCAATAGGAGATCATATTTAAAAGCCCTGATGCCATATCTCGTGCTCCAATTTGTAATGGAATAAGTAAGTTACTAAAAGTACCACTCAGACCAGCAGTCAAAACAAAGAACACCATGATAGTACCGTGAATAGTAACCAAAGCCAAATAAACATTAGGGTCCATAACCCCGTCAGGAGCCCATTTACCTAAAAGAACTTCAAAAATACCAAAAGGTTGTTCAGGCCAAGCCAATTGTAATCGGAATAAAAGGGACATTGCAATTCCAATAATTCCCATGAACAAACCTGTAATCAAATATTGCTTTGAGATCATTTTATGATCTTGGCTAAAAATATATTTTGTTACAAAGGTTTCTTTATGATGATGCCCGTGATCCTCTTCGTGTTCTTGCGCTGCTACTGTTGACATATCTGTAATTTTAAATTTAATCTATTGAATAACTTCTGCAAAGGTTTGTTGCTCAGTCATCCATTTTTCATAATCTTTTTCTGATTCTACTATAATTTTCATCTGCATGTTATAGTGTGATGCTCCACATATTTTATTACAAAGTAAAAGGTAATCAAACTCATAAGGATCCAATGCAGAATCACCACTCGCGATCAATTCTTGACTTTTCTGAGATCTAATCTTATTAATTTTCTTAACCTTGGCAATCATATCTGGATTTTGACGCATTTCTTCAGTAGTTGTTTTGGGAGTGAATGCAAATTCAGTAATCATACCCGGAACACAATTCATCTGTGCCCTAAAGTGAGGCATATAGGCAGAGTGAAGAACATCCTGAGAACGCATTTTAAATATCACTTCTCTACCAACTGGCAAATGCAATTCTTGAACGACTACATCATCAAATCCATTTGGATCAGTAGCATCAATACCAACCAGGTTTTTTCCGTCAAAATCTTGTAAAAAACGAACATTAGCATCACCTAAAACACCATCTTCACCAGCATAACGAGCTTTCCAATTAAATTGCTGTGCATACAACTCAACAACTAGTGCCTCGTCGTTTTCTTCAACGGTCATAATATCTGTCCAGGTATAAAGACCATACAAAATAAGTCCTGCTAAAGTAATCACAGGAATGATGGTCCAAATCATTTCTAGTTTATCATTATCAGCGTAGAATAATGCTTTCTTTCCTTTCTCACCACGGTATTTATAAGAAAAATAATGCAGTAAGGCCTGAGTTATTGTTTGTACAAAAAAGATAAGTGCAAAAGAAATCCACATTAATTGATCGTAATCACCACCGTGTTCTGAGGCTGCTTCAGGTAATAAAACATCACTATACGCCCAAAATGAGTAGAGTGTTAAAACATAAATGAAGATTAAGAAAGCAAACATCAGCTTTCCATTCAAGTCGTTATCCTTGTCATTTGCCACTTGTGTATTTACTTTCTTTTCTTGAGAAAGCTCAAATATCTTTGTGATTTGCCATAGCGCAATAGCGATTAAAACAAGAACAGAAAATATCAATAAAACATTCATTTATCTTTTCGATTAAATTTTTTAATAATGAAAACGTTCACTTTCACCCATGTAAGGATCACCCTTAGCTAACAATGGTGCTTTTGTTAATTCTTTAAATACTACAAATATGAAGAGTCCAAGGAAGAATAAAAACCCTCCTATTTCAGCGGCTCCAATAAACCATTGATCACCAACAGCTGAGGGCATAATCATATTAAATACATCCATATAATGACCCAAAATGATTACAATTCCTGCCATTACAATAAAATAATTGATTCGTTTATAATCACTATTCATTAAGATCAAAAGTGGGAAAATGAAATTCATCACCACCATACCGAAAAAAGGTAGGTTATAGTCCTCAATACGTGTCATGAAATAGGTAACTTCCTCAGGAATATTAGAATACCAGATGAGCATGAATTGTGAAAACCATAAATAAGTCCAAAAAACACTAATCCCAAACATAAACTTACCTAAATCGTGAATATGAGAATCATTTACAAATTCTAAATATCCTTTTGATTTAAGATAAATGGTAACTAAGGCAATAGCTGTAATCCCTGACACAAACATGCTAGCAAATACATACCATCCAAACAATGTACTAAACCAATGAGGGTCAATGGACATAATCCAATCCCAGGACATGATCGATTCAGTTACGATATAGAAAACTAAAAAAGCAGCTGAAATTCTAAAATTCTTTTTATGATTTGATATGTCATTTGCTTCATCTTGAGCCAATGAAAATTTTCTTGAAAAATAACGATATAAAGACCATCCTGTTAAAAAGAAAACAGCACGAGACAAGAAAAAAGGAAGGTTTAAAAATCCTGTTTTTCCAGCAATTAATTTATCGTGTGCAACAACCTCTGGATCCATCCATATAAACAAGTGGTTGAAGTGCATTCCAGACAAGGCTAAAATTACAATTACTATGATACCTCCAGGAAGAAGATATCCTGTGATCCCTTCCATAACTCTATAAAGTACTGGCGACCAACCTGCTTGAGCCGCACGTTGAATTCCATAAAAAGCCAACACGCCTAGCGAAATCATAAAGAAGAAGAAAGCAGCTACATAAAGCGCAGCCCATGGTTTATTACTCAGCTGATGAAAAAGATGCTCGTCGTGACTTGTGTCGTGACCCTCTTCGTGTGAAGTGGTTCCATGCTCTTCTGAAGATGTCTCGTGGCTCTCTGAAATTGCATGCGAAGTTTCCTCCCCATGACTATCAGCTGGAGCAGCATCATGTGATTCTCCATGCCCATCTCCATGACTTGAAGCAACCATAGCTTTTGCTTCTTCAATAGTAGATGGAGCTGTTATAAAACCATATGCAAGACCTAGGAAACCAATCACCATAAAAGCGATTGCTAAATTTCTAAGTTTATTTGGAAAGGTATACATCATTCGATTTCCTTAATATTATTTAACAAGCTTACTTCTTAATTCCATTACATGCTGAGCAATTTCCCAACGCTCTTCTGCATTGACTTGACCCGCATGTGATCCCATAGCATTTTTACCATACATCAATACGTGGTAAATACTACCTGGGGTAATTTCTCTGTCTGCATAACTAGGAACTCCTAAAAACTTTTCTCTGGTCATCAGAATTCCTTGTCCATCACCTTTATTGCCGTGACAAACCGCACAATAAATACCGTACAGCTCTTTCCCATTCGCTTTATGAGCTTCAGAATTTTCAATAGAAGAATTTAAATTTGCTTTTGCATCTTCATATCCTTCGTTTGTGTCAGGGTAATCATAAGGTTCCCAACCTCTTGCAATAGATCCCTCTACAGGAACCTGTGCTTCAATACCATTCGCAAATGCATCTGAATCTGCGTAGGTTTCATAACCAATAGGCTCGTACATATTAGGAAAATATTGGTAATTCGGACGTGAATTGTCTGAACACGATTGGATTCCAAATACAAGAATCAGTAACGCGATAAGGCCTTTATAATTCATCTATTCTGGCTTTTCTATAATTGATACATCTATTGCACCTGACTTTTTCAAAAGGGCTGTAAGCGCTTTCTCATTGTCATGAAGTTCAATTTCTACTAAAAATTTATCATCCGTTGTTAACGGGTTAGGGTTTTCTGCCTTTTTGAAGGGCCATAATTTACTTCTCATATAAAAAGTAATCACCATTAAATGAGCTGCAAAAAACACAGTCAATTCAAACATAATAGGAACAAAAGCAGGCATGTTTTCCAAATAAGAAAAACTGGGCTTACCTCCAATATTTTGTGGCCAATCATCGATCATGATGAAATTCATCATAGCTACAGCAACACACAAGCCAATACACCCATAAATAAATGCCATAATAGCAATTCGGGTATCCTCAAGACCAAGTGCCTTGTCTAGACCGTGAACAGGAAAAGGAGTATATACCTCTTCTATATGATGTTTTTCTGAACGAATGGTTTTGACGGCGCTTAAAAGCACATCGTCGTCATCGTAAAGTGCGTGGACTACTTTATTACTCATGATTACCGTCTCTTAATTTTTTATACTTCTCTCCAGAAGATTTCAATATTGTTTTTACCTCTGCCTGAGCAATTACAGGGAAGGTTCTTGCGTATAACAAAAATAACACGAAGAAAAATCCAATCGTACCGATGAATATTCCAATATCCACAAAAGTGGGCGAGAACATAGTCCATGATGAGGGAAGATAATCTCTGTGAAGTGATGTTACAATAATTACAAAACGTTCAAACCACATTCCAATGTTTACAACAATAGATATTATGAAAGAGAACATAATACTGGTTCGTAGTTTTTTAAACCACATAAACTGTGGCGAAAATACATTACAAGTCATCATCGACCAGTAGGCCCACCAGTAGGGACCAGTTGCTCTATTTAAAAAGGCATATTGTTCGTATTCTACTCCAGAATACCAGGCTATGAATAGTTCGGTTATATAAGCCACACCCACAATAGAACCTGTAATCATGATTACAATATTCATCAATTCAATATGTTGAACGGTGATGTAGTTTTCTAAATTTGATACTTTTCGCATGATAATCAAAAGCGTATTTACCATGGCAAATCCAGAGAAAATAGCCCCTGCTACAAAGTAAGGAGGGAAAATGGTAGTATGCCATCCTGGAATTACTGAGGTTGCGAAATCAAAAGAGACAATGGTATGTACGGATAGTACTAAAGGGGTAGCCAAACCGGCTAACACCAAAGAAACTTCCTCAAAACGTTGCCAATCTTTCGCACGTCCTGTCCACCCAAAACTTAATAAGCTATATATTTTCTTTTGAAAAGGCATTACAGCACGGTCACGGATCATAGCGAAATCAGGTAACAATCCAGTCCACCAAAAAACTAACGAAACCGATAGATAAGTTGATATTGCGAAAACATCCCACAACAAAGGTGAATTAAAGTTTACCCATAAAGATCCAAATCCATTTGGAATAGGTAATACCCAATAAGCCAACCAGGGTCTACCCATGTGAATAATTGGGAACAGTCCTGCTTGGATCACAGAAAAGATAGTCATGGCCTCCGCAGAACGGTTGATGGCCATACGCCATTTTTGTCTAAATAAAAGAAGAACCGCAGAAATAAGTGTTCCTGCATGTCCAATTCCTACCCACCATACAAAGTTGGTAATATCCCAAGCCCAACCTACAGTCTTGTTCAATCCCCAAGTTCCAATCCCAGTTGAGATGGTGTAAATAATACAACCCACTCCCCAAAGAAAAGCAGTAAGTGCAATTCCAAAAACAATCCACCACTGCTTGTTTGCTGTTCCTTCAACAGGAGCTGCTACGTCCACAGTTACATCATGGTAAGACTTATCTCCCGTGACGAGTGGTTTTCTAATGGGTGCTTCGTAATGCGATGCCATACGGTCTATTTTTCTATACTAATTATACCTCGTCGGTATTTCTAACTTTAACATGATACATTACATTGGGTTTTGTACCCACGCTCTCTAACAAATGATACATACGATCATCCTCGTGTAATGCTGCTACTTTACTTTCTTTATCATTGATATCACCAAAAACCATTGCACCAGTAGTACATGCATTCGAACAAGCGGTTTGGAATGTACCATCTTTAATTTCTTCTCCTTTTAGTTTGGCGTCAAGAATCGTCTTTTGTGTCATTTGAATACACATAGAGCATTTTTCCATAACTCCACGTGAACGAACTACTACATCAGGATTCAATACCATTCGCCCTAAGTCATTATTCATGTGATAATCAAACTCATCATTTTTATTGTACAAGAACCAGTTGAAACGACGTACTTTATAAGGACAGTTATTTGCACAGTAACGGGTTCCAACACATCGGTTGTAAGCCATATGATTTTGACCTTGTCTTCCATGTGATGATGCCGCAACAGGACAAACAGTTTCACAAGGGGCATGGTTACAATGCTGACACATAACTGGTTGGAAAGCAATCTGCGGATTTGCAGAGGCTTGCTCCATTTCACCAAAAGTACTTAAAGAGTCCCCAATTCCAGAAATTGCATCTTTCGTTTGGTTATCTCCTTCAAAACTTGTTGCAGAAGAATAGTACCGATCAATACGCAACCAGTGCATATCGCGTGACTTACGTACCTCCGCTTTTCCAACAACAGGAACGTTATTTTCAGCATGACATGCAACAACACAAGCGCCACATCCCGTACATGAATTCAAATCAATTGACAAGTTGAAATGATGACCAATACTTCGATCAAACTCTTGCCACATATCAACTTCAGGTGAAGTGACATCAAATTCAATATGGTTTTTTGAAACCTGAGGGGTTGCATTCCAATACTTTTTGTCTTTTGTGTTAAATACCTCAAGAGTAGTTTCTTTTACAATGTCTCCACGTCCCATTAGGGTATTGTGTAACTGAACACATGCGAACTCATGTTCTCCACTTGCAACTTGAATTTGAACTGCTTGAGTTTTTTGAGAACCTTCATATAATCCAAAGGCATTTACTCCGGTTTGCATTTCGGGTTTTAGCCCCATACGTTCACCATATCCAAAAGATAAGCCAACGGTTCCCTTTGCTTGACCTGGCTGAACAATAACAGGAACTTTAATCGTTTTTGAACCTACAGTAACATTAGCATAACTTCCGTTCAATGCACCATTAGCAGTATTTGTGTTTACTAAACCTAATCTGTTGGCATCAGCCATAGAAATGGTTAAATAATTATCCCAACTCACGCGTGTGATAGGGTCTGGAAATTCTTGTAGCCAAGGATTATTTGCTTGTTGCCCGTCTCCCATACCTGTCTTGGTATATAAAACCAGACTCATTTCTGGGGAGGTTGCGCTACGAAGAGAGGCTGTATTCAATCCTGAAAAATCAGCTGTAATATTTTCTATAGATGAGTCAGTAGAGAAGTAACCATCATGTAAGGCTTTACTCCAAGAACTTGAACCTAAAATTGATTCGTTCCAGTGCGCCTTGATTACATCATAGTACTTTGTGTTCTGACCCGACAATTTCAACAAGACATCTTGAAATTGTTGTGTGTCAAATAAAGGTCGAATGGTGGGTTGTGCAAGTGCAAAATGTCCCGCTTTCATTTCATAATCTCCCCATGACTCAAGGTAATGTGGAGTCGCCGCAACAAATTGAGAAGCGGCAGCAGTTTCATCTTTTTTAGAAGCAAAAGCTAAAGAAAATTCTAATTTTTTTATTCCTTCTGCCAAAGCTTCACCATTTGCTGTCGTAAAAATTGGATTCACTCCAATGGTAATTAAACCTTTAACTGCACCACTTTGAATATCAGCAAAAGCTTTATGAGCTGCAACCGTATTTCCTTGACGAATTAGCTTAGGGCTTTCCGGCTGGAAAGCATTACTTTTTAGCAGTGTATTGATCGCTAAAACTATACTCTGAGCCGTTTCATCTTCAATTCCAGTTATAATTACTCCATCAGGACCAGCAGCCTTAAGCTCACTTACAGCTTTATCTGCAGCTTCTTTCAACGTAGCGGATAAAGTACCACTAGACGAAGAACCTATTAGACTATCATATATATAGGCTAAAATATTTTTTTGCTCTCCTGGTGAACAAGGAACTCGATGATCTGCATTTGCCCCTGATAAGGACATGTTTGATTCAAACTGAGCATGCCAAAGCATTTCCGCTTTGCCATGATGTTTATGTGGAACCTTTGAAGCAGCATAGCCTTTAGCATAGCCACCTCCTTGCCAGTCACCCAGAAAATCTGCGTCAATAGCAATCAAGGTTTTAGCTTTAGAAAAATCATAGTCCGCTAGACCTCTAATTCCATAATGTTTTTCATAAGCATTGAGCGCATCATCTGATGAGATAGCATCATATATTACATGCTTTACATTTGGAAAAGCAGTAACAAAATCACCTATAATTTTGTGTGAAGTTGGACTTGCTAATGTTGGAGTTATTAAAACAACTTCTTTATTTGTAGCTGCTAACGCTTTCAACATAGCGCCTGTCTGTAAGTAGAAATTATCCCAACTTACTTCATCGCCATTTGCTTCAGGTCCTTGAAGACGCATCGTGTCATAAAGTGATAAAACAGAAGCATGAATACGTGCATTTGCGATACCTAATGTAGGAGCCTCTGAATTACTCTCTACTTTAATTGGTCTTCCTTCTCTTGTTTTAATTAAAATACTTCCAAAGTCAAAACCGTCTGCAATTGTTGTTGCATAATAATTTGCTATACCTGGCCTTATCTGTTCGGGCTGAACAACATAAGGAACGGACTTAATGACAGGTCCTTCACAGGCTGCAAGTGTAGCAGCTGCTGTACTAAACCCAACATATTTCAAAAAATCACGTCGTGAGGTACTACTTTCTTCTAGCGTTTTTTCATCGCTTAAAAAATCTTCTGGAAGTTTAGAAACAAACTCATTTTGTTCCAACTTTTTAACTGCTACATTCTCAGGGTCGAGTTGATCAATGTTTTTCCAGTATGTCTTATTTGATGCCATAAATCTTTCTTGATCGCCTTTTAATAGTGACATTTTCCACATTCTAAGCCACCCATCTGAGCAACTGTTAATTTTTCTACTCCGTATTTCTTCGAAAGAGACTCATGAATTTTAGCATAATATTCATTGCTTTCAACTTTCACATTTGTTTCTCTATGGCAATTAATACACCATCCCATAGTCAACGGTGAATATTGGTACATAATCTCCATTTCCTCAACAGGTCCATGGCATTTTTGACATGCAATTTCTCCAACTTCTACATGCTGCGCATGGTTGAAATAAACGAAATCGGGTAAGTTGTGAATGCGTACCCATTTTACTGGCTGTGTTTCTCCTGTATAAGCTTGATTGGTTTCATCCCAACCTACAGCGGCATATAACTTTTTAATTTCTTTGGTATAAAAGTCTTTTGTGTAACCATTTTCTAAATCTTCCTCACCATTGTATTCTGCGATGTTCCTGTGACAGTTCATACATACATTCAGAGAAGGTATCCCCGAATGTTTGGAAACACGCGCTGAGGAATGACAATACTTACATTCTATTTGATTTGCTCCAGCATGGATCTTGTGAGAGTAATGAATCGGTTGAACAGGCATATAACCTTGATCAACTCCAACTTGCATAAAAAATCCATATACGAAATAAGCACTACTCAAAAGAAGTAGAATAACGCTAATCATAACCAAAAATTGATTTTGAACAAATGCTAACCAGATAGGTGTTCTTTTAGGTTTAGCTGGAGGCGTTATGTCAACTCCACTGGCAGCTGCAATACGAATTAAGGTTTTTTGAACCAAAAACAACATCACAACAAGAACTAAAAAAACTAGTGATAAAGCTGCTAGAATAAGGGTGTTGCTTATTCCAGAGGAAGCTTGTACAGGTTGAGCAGACGCTCCTGCTGCTGCAACAGGTGCAGGTGGGGTGTAATCCGTGTACGCTATAATGTTATCAATGTCAGTAGTAGATAACTGAGGGAAGGAGGTCATCACAGAACCATTGTATTCTTCATAAATAGCAACAGCTTGTGCATCACCTGATTTAACCATAGCAGTGCTATTTTTAATCCAGCTGTACAACCACTCTTTATCGTATTTTGCAGAAACCCCTTTTAATGCAGGCCCTACAGCACGCTTATTGATTTTGTGACAGGCGGCACAATTTGCATTAAATAGTTTTTTTCCCGCTTGAATTGCTGCATCATCTTGTGCAACAGTGTTAAAAGAGGTCAAAAGACTTAATAAAAACAATAAAGGGAAAACGAAGGATTTATTACATCTATTGATGCTAATCCTAATTGCAGTAATTGTATTGTGCTCCAAAATTTTTTTCTAAAATCCACGACAAAAATAAGTCATAGAGTCCTTTTTTAATACTTTAGAAAATAAGATTTTTATAATTTATAATTATTCTAAATAAGGATTTAGATTTGTTAAATTATAGTGTTCTAAAAATAATTTTTTGTTTTTTTGTGTTATGAAAAAAGTAGCTTGTAAATCCCTTTATTTATTGTTTTTTCTTGTGATTGGTTTTTTATCTCATGCACAAAAAGGAGAAATCAACATTAAACAAGATCCTAAAATAGACAGCTTGTTAAACAAAAAAATTGAATTGGATCGGGAGCGCTATTCTAAAGAGTATTATACGCTACAATTGTATTATGGAAATTTAGATCAAGCGAATGAAATTCTAAAAATTTCAAAAGAAAAATTTCCAAATATATCGGCTGAATTAAGCTTTGAAACCCCTAACTATAAAATACATGCAGGGCGTTTCAAAGACAAAATTAAAGGTTTAAAAACCCTTGACACACTTAAGCGAACTTTTCCTGCCGCTTTTCTTTTAGTAAAGAGAATGCCTTAGAGAGACTTTTTAACCGCTATTTCTTGGAATCCTTCAATCACATCATCAATCTTGATGTCGTTGTAATTTTTGATTTGAAGACCACAGTCATACCCTTTAGCAACTTCTTTAGCATCATCCTTAAATCGTTTCAATGAAATAAGCGAGCCTGTATGAATAACTACTCCTTCTCTAATGATTCGAATTCCAGAATTCCTTAGAATTTTACCAGTAGTAACCATACAGCCAGCAATGGTTCCAATTTTAGAAATCTTGAAAGTTTCACGTATTTGAGCAGTACCTGTAATTTCTTCACGCATTTCTGGAGAGAGCATTCCTTCCATTGCGTCTTTAATATCATTGATCGCATCATAAATAATAGAGTATGACCGAATATCGATTTCTTCTTTATCGGCTATGGTTCTTGCATTACCCATTGGGCGAACATTAAACCCAATAACGATGGCATCTGAGGCCGAAGCTAAAAGAACATCGGATTCCGTAATTGCTCCCACTCCTTTATGGATAATATTTATTTCGATTTCGCTAGTAGAAAGTTTTTGCAAAGAATCGGTCAAAGCTTCAACAGATCCATCTACGTCTCCTTTTAGGATTATGTTTAATTCTTTGAAATCACCAAGTGCAATCCTCCTACCGATTTCATCAAGTGTAATATGTCGCTGAGTTCTAACGCTTTGCTCACGAATCAATTGAGTTCGTTTTGCAGCGATTTGTTTTGCTTCTTTTTCGTCTTCTAAAATCATGAAGGTATCCCCTGCTTGTGGGGCTCCATCTAATCCTAAAACAGAAACTGGAGTTGCAGGAGTTGCTTCCGTAAGGCTTACACCTCGTTCGTTAACAATCGCTTTCACCTTACCGCTGTGTTTACCAGCAAGCATGTAGTCTCCCATTTTAAGGGTTCCATTTTGAACTAATACAGTTGAAACATATCCACGCCCCTTATCTAAAAACGCTTCAACTACTGTTCCTCGTGACTTTCTTGAAGGATTTGCTTTTAACTCGAGGAGCTCTGCTTCTAACAATACTTTTTCCAGAAGCTCATTGACTCCCGTTCCTTTGAGTGCAGAAACATCGTGAGATTGAATTTTACCTCCCCATTCTTCTACCATCAAATTCATACCCGCGAGGGCTTCTTTAATTTTTTCAGGATTAGCATCAGGTTTGTCTATCTTATTTATAGCAAAAATGATAGGAACACCTGCTGCTTGTGCATGGCTAATAGCTTCTTTTGTTTGCGGCATAATATCATCATCAGCTGCTACAACAATAATTGCAATATCCGTTACTTGAGCCCCACGAGCACGCATGGCTGTAAAGGCTTCGTGTCCAGGAGTATCTAAAAAAGTGATTTTCTGACCCTTTTCTAATGTTACTCCATATGCACCAATGTGCTGTGTTATTCCACCAGATTCTCCAGCAATTACATTTTCTTCTCTAATATAATCAAGCAAGGATGTTTTTCCATGATCTACGTGTCCCATAACGGTAACAATAGGTGCACGAGGCATTAGATCTTCTTCAGAATCAACCTCATCAATAATATTATCCTCTAAATCTGCTTTCTCGAAAGAAACATCATAGCCGAATTCATCCGCCACAATACTAAGAGTTTCTGCATCTAAACGTTGGTTCATGGTTACCATGATTCCAAGACTCATACAGGCTGAAATGATTTCAGTAGAACTAATGTCCATCATCGTTGCAACTTCGCCAACAGTAATAAACTCAGTTACTTTAAGCAGCTTACTGTCTGCCTCCATCTGTGCCATTTCCTCTTCAGACTTCTGACGGTGTTGTACACGTTTATCTCGGCGGTATTTGGCTCCTTTAGATTTATTAGACTTGCCTTGAAGTTTTTCAAGAGTCTCTCTAATTTGTTTTTGAACTTCTTCCTCTGAAGGCTCTTCTTTTTTAACAACTTCTTGCCTTGGACCTCTATTATTATTTCGCTTTCCGGCGTTATTTCTATTTGTGGCATTATTTCCACCACCTGGATTTGGAGATGGCTTTACATCTTTACTTATGCGTTTTCGCTTTCTTTTACGGGCATCCTCAACCGTTTTCTCTTTCTTATTTACTTCGTCCAAATTAATAGTCTGACCTGTTTTCTTGGGGCCTGACAATTTTTGGTACTGTGTCTTAAGTGTCTCATTTTCTGGCTCACCTTCTACAGTTGGAGGAATAGTAACTTCTGGAGCCGCTACTTTTTCCGGAACTTCAACCACTGCAGGAGAAACAACTACTGGAGTATCCTCCTGCTCTGTAGTAGTTTCCAGAGGGATATCCTCTTTCACCTCTGTTACGATTGCTTCCGTTTTAACTTCAGCTACAACAGGGGGTTCTGCCTCTTTTGGTGTTTCTTTTTTAACATCTTTTTTCTTACCACTTACCAAGTCAAGATCAATCTTACCAAGTGTTTTTGGTTTTTCAACAGCTACACGATTCGACTTTAAGATTTCTCTTTTAGCGATTTGCTCTAAACGGTCTTGTTCTTTTTTCTCTTGAATAACACGCAAGTCTTCTTTCTCTTTACGCTTTTCTTCACTCACCTCATGAGATGCATCTTTTTTAGATTTGTCCGTTACGAATTCATCCAAAAGAGTGTCATACACTTCTGTGGTGATTTTTGTGGTTGGACGTGCTTCAACATCCATACCTTTTTGAGCTAGAAATTCGACAGCACGATCTAAGGAAATATTTAATTCCCTTAAAACTTTGTTAAGTCGAATACTCGGTTGGTCAGCCATATATTAATTTCTATTTGCAAAAATAACAATTATTTTTGCAGTCTATTCTTCAAATTCTTCTTTAAGGATTTTAAGGACATCATCAACAGTCTCTTCTTCAAGGTCTGTTCGCTTAATTAAATCTGCCTTTTCTAATTCCAAAATGCTTTTGGCGGTATCTAAACCTACCTTTTTAAACTCCTCAATGATCCATCCTTCTATCTCATCGCTGAATTCTTTCAATTCAATATCTTCCTCTACTCCTTCTCTGAAGACATCTATTTCATAGCCGGTTAGTTTACCTGCCAATCGAATATTTGCCCCTCCTTTACCAATTGCTTTGGATACCTCTTCAGGGTTTAAGAAAACTTCAACTCTTTTAGTTTCTTCGTTAATTTTTAAAGAATTTACTTTTGCCGGACTCAGTGCACGTGCAATAAACAATTGTAAATTATTGGTGTAATTGATAACATCAATGTTTTCATTCCCCAGTTCTCTAACAATTCCATGAATTCGAGAACCTTTCATTCCAACACAAGCTCCTACGGGATCGATTCTATCGTCATAAGAGTCTACGGCAACTTTGGCTTTTTCGCCAGGAATTCTCACTGCTTTCTTTATGGTAATTAGTCCGTCAAAAACCTCTGGAATTTCTTGTTCAAATAATTTTTCTAAGAAAATCGGTGATGTCCTTGAAAGGATAATTCTTGGCTTATTTCCTCTTAACTCGACAGTTTCAATAATTCCTCTTATGTTATCTCCTTTTCTAAAAAAGTCGCTTGGAATTTGTCTGTCTTTGGGTAAAATAATTTCATTTCCATCATCATCAAGTAGAATAATCTCTCTACTCCTAATGTGATGAACTTCTGCTGTATACAGCTCCCCTTCTCGGTCTTTAAATTGCTTAAAAATAGTTGTACTATCGTGTTCGAAAATTTTAGCTACGAGATTTTGTCTTAGATATTGAATAGTTCTTCTACCCAAATCAACCAATTTGACTTCTTCGGAAACATCCTCACCTACTTCAAAATCAGGCTCAATCAAACGTGCCTCTTTAAGAGCAATCTCTTGATTAGGATCTTCTACCATACCATCTTCAACAACAACCCTGTTTCTCCAAATCTCTAAATCTCCTTTGTCTGGGTTAATAATGATATCAAAGTTTTCATCTGATCCAAATTTTCGTTTTAATGTATTTTTAAATACATCTTCTAAAATCACCATGAGGGTTACACGGTCAATTAATTTGTCATCTTTAAATTCTGAAAAAGAATCAATTAAGGCTAAATTTTCCATATTCAACTATTTTCTATTTGACGAGTACTTTCGCAATACTAATTTGATCATACGAAAGTGTTTTTTGTTTTGTTACTGTTACTTTTCCTTTACCTACTGGCTTTGCTTCTCTTTGCTTCCACTCTAAAGTAAATGCTTGATTATCTGCAGCGGTTAACGTTCCTTCTAGGGTACTGACTTCCATAGACTCCACCCTTAATTTCCGACCAATATTTTTTATGTATTGCCTACTATTCAAAAGTGGACTTCCCACTCCTGCAGAGGCAACTTCTAGAGAAAAATCATATTCCTCACGATCTAAATTATGTTCAATTGCTCTGCTGACATTCATACAATCTTTTAGAGTCACACCTTGATCACCATCTAATGTTATATGAATACTATTGTCACTTCCTATTTTTAAATCTATAAGAAATAACGACTGGTCTTCCTCTAGGGCAGCTTCCAATAATGACTCAACTTTTGAACGAAAATTCATGCCAAAAAAAAAAGGGACTTATAGTCTCCTCTTACCTTATTAGTTCGATAATTTTGCCAAATATATAAATTTTACCGCAGTAAATGATGTTTAGCTATTGTTTTTTTTTACAAGGAGCACCTCAATTTCATCCTACTTATTTAAAAATTCAACTATCTGAGTTTTTAAAGGCGCTGAATTTTAATAAAATAATTACCTTGAGTTTTTTAATCAAAAAGGCATGAAAAAATTCATCTACTTAGTTGGTGGTATTATAGTACTTATTTTTCTTTTGTGGCTCTATCCGGAACCCATGCCGGAATATACTCCAAAACGTAATTACATCAATATGGAAGCCGAAATTCTGGAAGCATTCATTCTAGCCAAAGACAGCAGTGTAATTCAACTTCCAGAAGGGCATTTTTTATTTTCTCAATCCTTGAGTTTGGATGATAAAAAAAACATCACCATAAAAGGAATGGGAATGGACAAAACAATCCTTTCCTTCAAAGGTCAATTAAAAGGAGCTGAAGGTATTAAAGTGACGCAATGTAAAAATCTAATTATCGAAGATTTAGCAATTGAAGATGCTGCAGGAGATAACTTAAAAATAAGCGATTCCGATTCGGTCGTGCTGAGACGAATTCGCTCCGCATGGACTGGGACTGTTTCTACAAAAAATGGAGCTTATGGTCTCTACCCAGTGCTATGTTCCAATTTGCTTATTGAAGAATGTGAAGCCATTGGAGCCTCAGATGCAGGAATCTATGTGGGACAATCTAAAAATGTGATTATTCGAAACAATAAAGCCTACTATAATGTGGCGGGCATTGAAAGTGAAAACAGCTCCAACGTTGAGATTTATGGCAACGAAGCCTACGAAAACACAACGGGTTTACTGATTTTTAATTTACCTCAACTCACCGTTTATGGAGAAAATATTCGAGCTTATGACAATCTAGTTAATAACAATAATATTCCAAATTTCGGTGTGAAAGGGTCTATTGTAAGTGCTGTCCCCAAGGGTACAGGGGTTGTAATAATGGCCACTAAAGATGTTGACTTTTCAAATAATACCATACGAAATCATAAAACTGCAAACCTTTCTGTCGTTAGCTATGAACTATTTGCTGCAGACGATGATCCAGAAAACACTACCCTTGAGGAGGAAGCAGAAAGTAGAGGAATAAGAAGTGTTGATTATGAATATTTACATGACCTGGAATATAATGCTTACCCTCAAAATATTTCAATACATGAAAATACTTTTGAAAATAAATATAATTTTCCAACGCTTTCAAATGATTATGGGGTTTTAATGTTTCTAAAAAATAAAGTCACCATACCGGATATTGTATACGATGGGATTTTGCCAGAAAATGTTTTCAGTAAAAGTAATATGCACAAAATATGCCTTGACAATAATGGAGTCATCAATTTTGTGATGATGGATGCTGCAAACGATTTCAAAAATTTCTCCAATGATCAATCTCCATACAATTGTAAAATGAATTTGTAGCTTTGTGATTCATGGCCTTTATAAGATCTACTTTTTATTTTATTTTGCTCTTTTTCGGAAGTTGCTCTGAAACTCCTAATGTTGAAAAAGTACCCATTGCTAAACGCGTAGTTCCGAGTCAGTCTCTTCTCTCGCAAAAGACAAATGAAAAAAAGAAACTTTCTGAATATGAATTCTTCAAATCCCCTATAGCTGAATTAATTCCAAATGTTAACGTTTATTCTTATGACGTTAATACCCCTTTATTCTCTGACTATGCCTCCAAAAAAAGATTTGTGTTTTTACCCAAAGATTCACAAATGGAATTTAGTCAAATAGAAAATACTTTACTATTTGAGACAGGAAGTATTTTAATTAAAAACTTCTATTATCCCATTTCTAAAAACGAGGAAAGAATAATTGAAACTCGCTTATTAATCAAAGAAAAAGAGGGATGGAAACCTTTAAATTATATTTGGAATACAGAACAAACTGATGCTTCGCTAAACTATATTGGAGCAGACATAGAGGTGGAATGGATGAATAGTCATGAAGAAATTCAAAAAGTAAACTACAGTGTTCCCAATCAGAATCAATGTAAAAATTGTCATATTTCAGGTTCAGAAATTACTCCGATTGGATTGACTGTGTCTCAGTTAAACAGAAAAAATTCTTTATTATCTGCTAACAAAAATCAACTTGCTTTCTTTCATGAAGCTAACCTAATTAAAAACCTACCTGAAAAAAGCAATTGGTCAAAGCTTCCGGTATGGAATAATCCACTGACTGGAACTGTTGAAGAAAGGGCAAAAGCTTATTTAGATGCCAATTGTGCTTATTGCCATAGTCCAAAAGGAAGCGCAAAAAATTCTGGCTTGTATTTAAGTTATTCCGAAACCAACTCTAGATACCGAGGTGTTTACAAGCCTCCTATTGCGGCAGGTAAAGGATCAGGAGATTTGATCTATGATATTATCCCTGGAGATCCAGAACATTCTATTTTACTTTATCGAATGAAAAGTAAAGACCCTTCCATTCAAATGCCAGAATTAGGAAGGTCAATTGTTCATGAAGAAGGTGTATCCCTGATTGAGGAATACATTAAAAACTTAAAAATTAATTGAAATAATGATCTTCATTTATTCAATCAATCAATAAAGCATTTTCGTTTTACTTACTCCTAAAATATTCCTTAATTTTGGAGACTATGAAATTTGAAAAGCGCACTTCCGGCATTCGTTTTACCAAACATAATCCTAAGGTGCAAACTCCTTTTGAGCGTCTGTTTGAAATTTTTAAAGAATTAATTACCCATACTTCTGGAGATTTCGATGAAGCAATTGACTGGCTGCGTGAATTGGATAAAGAATATCATCTTACAACAGAAGACTATACCATTGATGATTTTATAGAAGAACTCAAAAATAAATCTTTTATAGAGCCTAAAAAAGGGGATGGAGGGAAAGGAGACGGTTTTGCATTAACTGCAAAAACCGAAAAATTACTCAGAGAACATGCCTTAAATCAAATTTTTGGACAATTAAAAAAAACAGGCTCTGGAAATCATAAGACAAGTAAAGCTGGACTAGGGCAGGATAATACGGGAGAGTTTAAAGCCTATCAATTTGGAGATGGTTTAGAAAAAATAGCAGTTACAGAAAGCATTAAAAATGCTCAGATTAGAGCAATGGGCAATGATTTTACCCTTCAAAATGACGATTTAGTAGTAGAAGATTCATTTTTCAAAACCCAAATGAGCACTGTATTAATGATTGACATAAGTCATAGTATGATACTTTATGGCGAAGATCGTATTACTCCAGCAAAGAAGGTTGCCATGGCTTTAGCCGAACTAATCACTACCCGCTACCCTAAAGACACCCTTGATATTTTAGTTTTTGGAAACGATGCACGCCCCATCGCGGTAAAAGATATTCCCTACTTGGAGGTAGGTCCTTATCATACGAATACAGTCGCTGGACTTGAACTAGCTATGGACATGCTCAGACGAAAAAAGAATACTAACAAACAAATTTTCATGATAACCGATGGAAAGCCCAGCTGCTTAAAACTTCCGGACGGTTCCTATTATAAAAACAGTGTAGGTCTTGACGAAACCATTGTAGAAAAATGTTACAACATGGCACAACAAGCCAAAAAATTACATATTCCCATCACCACATTTATGATCGCTCAAGATCCTTATCTCAAACAATTTGTTAGAGAATTTACAGCAGCAAATCAGGGAAAAGCTTTTTTTACAGGGTTAAAAGGATTGGGTGAAATGATTTTTGAAGACTACGAAAAAAATAGAAAAAAACGCTTAGAATAATTGATACTCAATAATGAATAAAAAAGAAAATACTACACTAGGAGACTTATTAAAAAGTGATTACACCCCTCAAACCATTCAGGAAGAAATGGCAAAAAATCTTCGTGTAAAATTAAAGAAAGGAATTCCAACATTTGAAGGATTGATTGGTTATGAAAATACCGTTATTCCGGACGTAGAACGTGCTATACTCTCTGGTCACAATATCAATTTACTAGGTTTACGAGGTCAAGCAAAAACACGTTTAGCTCGTCAAATGACGCAACTCCTTGATGAGTGGATTCCTGTGGTTGAAGATTCCGAAATAAATGATGATCCATTGGATCCTATTAGTAATGATGCAAAGGAAAAAATCGCAAAATTAGGTGAAAAAACTCCAGTTAGTTGGCTTCATAGGGACGATCGTTTTTTTGAAAAATTGGCTACTCCTGATGTTACTGTTGCTGATTTGATTGGAGATGTGGATCCTATTAAAGCTTCTAATTTAAAACTTTCTTATGCCGACGAACGTGTGATTCATTTTGGAATGATTCCCAGAGCACACCGTTGTATATTTGTTTTAAATGAACTTCCCGATCTTCAAGCAAGAATTCAAGTTGCTTTATTTTCTATTCTTCAGGAAAAAGAAATTCAAATCAGAGGGTTTAAATTACGCCTTCCTGTGGCACCTCAACTGATTTTTACTGCAAACCCAGAAGATTATACCAATAGAGGAAGTATTGTAACCCCATTAAAAGATCGAATTGGCTCGCAAATCCTGACTCACTACCCTCACAACAGATCCATCGCAAAAGCAATTACGACTCAAGAAGTAAAAATAAGTGACGTTCAAAAAAAGAATATTCATATTCCTGAATTGGCTCGTGAGATTATAGAGCAGATAGGTTTTGAAGCTAGGAAAAGTGAATATGTAGATTCTAAAAGTGGTGTAAGTGCTCGATTGAGCATTACGGCGATGGAAAATTTAATAAGTACCGCCGAACGAAGGCTTTTAATAAGTGGCGATGAAAAAACGAGTATTCGTTTGGTTGACTTTCTGGGTGTTATTCCTTCTATCAACGGAAAAATTGAATTGGTTTATGAAGGTGAACAAGAGGGGGCTGAACAGATTTCATATCATTTAATCTCCGAATCAATCAAAACACTTTTTCCAGATTTTTTTCCAAAAATTGAAAAACTGGAAAAGCAAGACGAAGAGGGTCCCTATGACACTCTATTAGGTTGGTTTTTTCAAGACAACCAATTATTTTTAGAAGATTCTTTAACAGAAAAAAAATATCAAGACACTTTAAAAGGAATTGCTGGAATTGAAGCAATTCTAAAAAAATACCAACCAAATTGTGATCAACAAGATCTTTATTTTATGATGGAATTTCTACTCTGGGGCTTAGAAGCTTTTAAGAAATTGAATAAATATAGAACCCTAGAAGGCTTTCAATTTAAAGATTCTCTCGGGAGCTATATTCAAGGGTTATAAATTAATAATCGCCACTTTATAACAAGACCAACTAACATATGTCCATCTCTGATTTTATATAATTAGAAATAAAAAAACCCCTGAAATCAGGGGTTTTTTCTGCTGTTGTTGGCCCACTAGGGCTCGAACCTAGACTCTTCGGTACCAAAAACCGACGTGTTGCCAGTTACACCATGGGCCAAAAGCGATGCAAATTTACATGAAAGTTTTTTTAAGAACAACTTTATTATAAAAATTAAATCATATTCCTTTTAATCCTCATAATTTTGAAAACAAATTCAATAAAACAACCCTATGTCTATTAAAGAAAAAATACAAATCTTCATTACTGGAGGTACCTTTGATAAAAGTTACGATTACATCAATGGCTCATTATTTTTTAAAGAAACTCATCTTCCAGAAATGCTAAAAAGAAGTCGTTGTCAGTTAAATATCGATTTCAACACTTTAATGATGGTGGATAGTTTAGAAATGCAAACTAAAGAAATTAAGCATGTTATAGAAGCATGTAATAATTGTAAAAGTGATAAGATTGTCATCACCCATGGAACAGATAGAATGGTTGAAACTGCCAAGGCACTTGCTGAAGCTAATCTAGAGTCTAAAACAATCGTATTGACAGGGGCGATGATCCCCTATGCTTTCGGAAGTTCATCTGATGGATTTTTTAATTTAGGATGTGCATTGGCTTATGTACAAACCTTAAAACCAAATGTTTATATCACTATGCAAGGACAGTATTTTTTGTGGAGTGAAGTTGAAAAAAACAAAGAACTCGGACTTTTTGAACAAGTTTGAATTTATTAATCCCTTGTTAAACGAACAAAAATGGTTTTCTCTTCCTTGATTTATGCTTACATTCGTTGTGCTAATTTGATTAACAATTAATGACTGAAAAAACCTATCGCATCTGGAATCTTGGCCTAGGATGGACCTTATTTGCCATTGCCTTATTTACCTTTGGAAGTACTGTTGAACCAACAGCTAGTTTTTGGGATGCGGGTGAATATATTGCAACCTCCGCAAAGTTACAAGTAGGGCATCCTCCAGGAGCTCCATTTTTTCAGATGATGGGTGCCTTCTTTGCTCTTTTTGCAACAGGTCCTCAAAACATTGCTGTCATGGTAAATTTCATGTCGGTTTTTTCAAGCGCCTTTACCATTCTTTTTCTCTTTTGGACGCTCACTTTATTATTAAAAAAACTACCCTCTTTTAGATCGCTGGACACAATTTCAGAACGTATCGGATTTTTTGGAAGTGCTGCTGTAGGTGCCTTGGCTTTTTGTTTTTCAGATAGCTTTTGGTTTAATGCTGTGGAGACTGAAGTTTATGCGATGGCTACCTTAATTTTGTCTTCCCTGTTTTGGATGGGACTTCGATGGGAACAAGAAATGAACACCCCTAGAGGAGATCGATGGCTGCTTATGATCGCATTTGTTATTGGACTTTCCTTTGGAGTTCACTTCATGGGACTTCTCACTATTCCAGCCATTGGAATGATATACTACTTTAAAAACTTCAAGAAAATTACGGTCAAAGGATTTATTTATGCAAACCTTATTGCAACTGCAATTCTCCTGTTTATTTTTAAATTATTACTCCCCCTTACACTTGCCTTCTTTGGAAATGCAGAAGTGTTTTTTGTAAATTCAATAGGCCTTCCCTTCAACAGTGGTACTTTAATTGCTGCAATCCTGTTTATTGCATTTTTCTATTACAGCTTAAAGATTACAAGCAAAAAACAATGGGTAAATTTAAATACAGGGGTATTGGGGATTTTATTTGTACTTATTGGATTTTCTTGCTGGATCATGATACCTATTCGTGCAAATGCAAATACCGTTATTAACGAAAATTCACCATCTGATGCTCGATTATTACTAGCCTACTATAATTTAGAACAATATCCAGAAACTAAATTGTTTTACGGTCCAATGTTTTCTGATATCTATGCAGGTCAAGATCCTGTAGAGCCTTTTATTGACGACAAACCCAAGTACGAAAGAGATTATAAAACGGGACGCTACAAAATTGTTAATTTTTGGAAAGATGCACGTTTTAATTCCAATAGTGCACATAGCGGATTCTTACCAAGACTATGGAGTAGTGATCATGCCGGTAACTATATGAATTTTACCGAACCTCTTGAATTTTCTGTAAAATCCTCATATCGCTCTAACCCTCAACTTCAACAAAGAATAAATGATTTTAGAGAAGAAATAGCTGATGGTTCTGTTTCTGGAGAGCAATACCATGATTTCCTAAAACAATACAGTCCGTATTTGACTATTGAAAAACCTTCCTTCATTTCTAATTTGAAATTCTTTTTTGAATATCAATTAGGCTATATGTATTGGCGTTATTTTATGTGGAATTTCACAGGACGTCAAAATGATAAACAAGGGGAATATAATGTCCTAAACGGAAATTGGTTGAGTGGAATCCCATTTGTGGATGAGATACGTTTAGGAAATCAATCTGAACTTCATCAAGACGCTCTCAATAACAAAGCAAGAAATACTTATTTCTTTTTACCATTTATTTTAGGCCTTGTAGGACTTTATTTTTTATACCAGCAAGATCCTAAACGTTTTTGGGTATTAATGCTCTTTTTCCTATTCACAGGAATTGCACTAAAAGTGTATCTGAATGAACGCCCTTTTGAACCCAGGGAGCGTGATTATGCTCTTGTGGGATCCTTTTATGTCTATTCTATATGGATTGGATTAGGTTGTATGGGATTGATTAACTGGGTCCAAAAATTTATTAAATTCAAAAGTTTGCAACCCGTATTAGTTACTTTATGCTTACTTGGTGTTCCTTTATTAATGGGATACCAAAATTGGGATGATCATGACCGCTCTGATCGGTTCACTGCTCAATCAATGGCGCGATCCTATCTACAATCCATTCAAAAGAATAAGGGAGCAATGATTTTTACTATTGGAGACAATGATACTTTTGCCCTCTGGTATGCACAAGACATTGAAGGATACCGAACTGATGTCCGAACCATAAATTCAAGTCTCTTGGGAACAGATTGGTATATCGATCAGATGAAAAGAAAAACATATGAGAGTGAACCTATTCCCTCTCAAATGACTCATGACTTATATGCTTATGGTGTTCGAGACGTAATCCGATACCAACCCGTATTAGATTCTGTACGATGGGACATAAAAGATTTTATGAATTGGGTCGCCAGTGATCACCCAAGGACCAAAATCAAAGATTTAATGCAAAAATCCGGGAATGACGTTAACCAACTTCCCGAAAGCCAGCAAGAAGGAGTTTTTTATCCAACACGAAAAATAAGAATCCCTGTAAATAAAGAGAATGTTTTGAAAAGTGGGATCGTCAACCCAGAAGATGCCGATAAAATAGTTCCTTATATTGACATTGATTTACCCGAGAGTGCCATCCTCAAAAACCAGATGATGATGCTAGATATAGTTGCTAACAACGATTGGGAACGCCCTATTTATTTTACAGGAGGTAGTTATTCAGACTCAGAATATTTATGGATGAAAAAATACCTTCAACTTGAAGGATTAGTTTATAAGCTGGTTCCCATAAAAACAGACTTAGGCAAAGACAATCCTTATTTGATGGGACGTATTGACGCTGACCTTATGTATGATATTGTAACACAATGGAACTGGGGAAATTCTGAAAGTCCAGAAATTTACCACGATCCAGAAACTAGAAAAAACAGCATTTCTTTCAGAAGTAATATGGCACGCCTCTCTGAACAGCTAATTAATGAAGGGAAAAAAAATAAAGCCAAAACTATTATTGATTTGGCTTTAGAAAAAATGCCTTTAGACTATTTTGGTTTCTACAGTCTGATGGTTCCTTTTGTAGATGGATATTATAGTATTGATGAAATAGAAAAGGCCCAAGAATTATCTCGAAATATTGGATTCAAATACTATGACCGTTTAAACTATTTTAGTTCCTTAGATGCTGACTTACAATATTCTTTAGGAGAAGAAATTATTACAGAAATTGAACGTTATAGAACCCTAGTGGAGGCAGATCTTAAACATGCTGAAAAAGCCGACTTATTACCAACATTAAATCAGTTTATAGCTGCCGCAGATTCGTTCAAATACCTATATGGAGACTATGAATACTATACAAGTTTGATTGATGTAGCGGAAGGTTATTTCATTATTAGTGAAATGAAATTGGCAGAATCTTTGAGTAAAAAAATTACCGGTGAATTTAAAAAACGGCTTCAACTTTACAGTCAATTCTCCCAAGACAATCAGCTGCTTTTGGAAGATCGAATTAAAAATGAATTTTTAAATTATAATTATCTACTTCAACAGATAAAAAAATATGGGAGTGAGGCATTTTTCAAAAATGAGGAAGCTGAGTATAATGAAACTATAGAATTGTTTACAGCTTCATTAAATAATGAAGAAGCTAATTAAATATCTGGTTACCCAATATGATCTTGAAGTAGACTGATTAAAGTGTTGGCATCTTGTTCGCCACTCTGTCTCCAAACCATTTCACTGTACTTATAAATCATCAATGTGGGAAGTACTTTAATGCGAAGAGCCTCAGACAGTTTGTGGTTTTTGTCTACATCAATTTTAATCACTTTTCCTTTATCCCCTATAGCTGCCGCAACATCCTTTAAGATGGGATTCAAATCAATTGGTCCTTCATCTTGTCTATAAAAAACCAATAAAATAGGTATATTTTCGTCTAGTAAATCACCGAATTTCGACATAATTACATGCAATTATTGAACAAATGTAAAAGAAAAAGGTTAAACCGTAGTTTTTGACTTCTTTAAAGTGATAGAAGTTATCTCTGGCCACATTCCTACTCGTCCAGGATAAGCCAAATAACCAAACCCTCGATTGACATTCAAACGCTGTTTTGGCTCCCCGTAAACCCCTGCCCATTGTTTATATCTCCACTGTACTGGACTCCATTTTATCCAACCTGGAATTTCAATCCCAAATTGCATCCCATGGGTATGCCCGCTTAAGGTTAAATGTATGTTATAAGGGTGTGTTAAAACCTCTGCTTCCCAGTGCGAAGGATCATGAGACATTAGAATTTTAAAATCTTCTGGTGCAACATTCTCGAGGGCCTTGTTGAGGTCACCCGCCTTTTTAAAACGTCCAGTTCCCCAATTTTCAACACCTACCAATGCTATACGCTGTCCGTCTTTTTCAATAAAACGAGACTCATTTAATAATAAATCCCAACCCATGTGCTTTTGAGCCGCATAAAGGTCTTCCATATTTTTAAGTTTAGCAGCTGGAGAGTCCCATTGTGTATAGTCACCATAATCATGATTTCCAAGTATTGAATAAACCCCTTGAGGGGCTTTTATCTCACCGAAAATTTTTGTCCAAGGAAGCACTTCTTCAGACTTATTGTTCACCAAATCTCCTGTAAACAAAACAATATCTGATTTTTGTTTGTTAATTAAATCAACTCCATATTTCACTTTTTTCGGATTGTCAAAACTTCCACTATGAATATCTGAAATTTGAGTGATTTTGAACCCGTCGAAGGCTTCAGGCAAATCGTCATATTCTAAAACATAAGAGAGCACTTTATAATTATAACGCCCTCTATACATGCCATAAAGCAATGATGCAAACGGAATGGCAGCAAGGCCTACTGCCAATTGAGATAGAAATTTACGTCGCTCTGGAAAGAAATTACTCTGCCCTGGCATTTTAAAGAAATAGGCATAAATGGATTGAGGTACTCGAATGATATCTTCAGCCATCAATACCAAAGTGATTAATGCTTGAAATGTAAATAGGGTAATAAAAAGGCCTATAGCATACATTAATTTAGGCTCCATATTATCCGGTCGTTCCAGGATTAAAGAATGAAGTAATAGGTTTCCCACAACAACAACAACTACGATCCCATAAATCAACCAAATCCAACGATTTGAACTAATCGTTTTAATTCCTTGGAAAGCATACCATTGAAGGATACAAAAAATCAGGATAGTAACAATCCATCTCATAGTTTATTTTTTTTGGCAAAGGTAATGAGTTCACTCTAAAAAAGAGATGCAAATTAGCCTCCAATATCTTGAGCCATACGCAGGGCTTTTCCGTCTGATAGACTGGCAACAAAACAAGTTGCATTGAGAAGTGTTTCGTATACGTTCTTTCCAACAATTGGAGTTCCCTCATTTACCAGAGATAGAATTAATTTGTCATGAGAATTTGGCTCTCCTTTGAACATTCTTACGGCAGCGGGGGTATACTGATTTAACAAAGTAGAAATGGCTCGATGACCAACTACCTCTTTCTGCACCACCTCTTTAGATTGATAAATATTTTTCACACTTAGTGCAATAATATCTTGAATCTGCGCTTTGTATTTACTCTTTTCTAAAAGGGCAACCTCAAATTTTCCTGCCAAAATAGCCTCTTCATTTTCAATAAAAATTTTGACAGCATCTTGAATTAAGCTATTAATCGCTAAAGCTCTTAAGTAACTTAATCGCTGTGGCTTAAAAGCAAGTTTCGCATATTTTTTAGAGTCAATGTGTTCTCGAACTAGATTTATTAAATATTCTAAAGCATAATCTTCAGAAATCCAACCCAGATTAATACCATCTTCAAAATCAATAATAGTATAACATATGTCGTCAGCCGCTTCAACTAGATAAGTTAATGGATGACGTACAGGACCTTTTTGAATGGGTAGTGAGAGTTCCTCTATTAGCTCATTAAAAAAGGGCATTTGTGATTGAAAATAACCGTACTTTTTATCTGCTACATGTTTAGATGGCTTTATTGGCAAGCTCCCTTTTGGATATTTTATAAAGGCACCCAAAGTAGCATAACTTAAACGAAGTCCACCAGGTGTTCCAATCTGTGATTCTGTTAAAATTTTTAATCCATTTGCATTCCCCTCAAAATCACAAAGATCCTGAAACTCAATCAGGCTTAACTCGTTTTTAAAAATGGAACCTCCACCTGTTTTAAAAAAATGCCCAATGGCCTTTTCTCCACTATGACCAAAAGGAGGATTTCCTATATCATGTGCTAAAGCCGCGGCAGCAGTTATCGCTCCAAAATCATTGGGTTGATACCCTAAAGAAGCTTGTAAATGTGGATGCTTGTCTAATATAGTTTTCCCAGCAATACGCCCCAGACTTCTTCCCACTACCGATACCTCCAAACTATGCGTGAGACGTGTATGAACAAAATCTGTTTTTGAAAAAGGTATGACTTGTGTTTTATCCTGTAAACTTCGAAAAGCATTTGAAAATACAATCCGATCGTAATCTACTTCAAAACCCAGACGCAAATCGTCCTGTTCTACTCTAAGTCGCTTGTTGTTGTCACCATAGCGCTTTAATGATAATAATGATTCCCAATTCATATTACAAATCTAACATTCTTAAACAGTATGTTAACTAAACTTTAATTTAAAAGATAATTCATGATGTTAACTTAACGACAAGATTCTCAAAGTTAACCTTAAGCTAAAATAAAAACAAAGTTCTCAAGATAGATTTGCATTAAATAAAAATCAAAAAAATGAAAATATTAAAATTAAAAAATCTGATCGTCGTTACCTTACTAACTACATTTTTAGCCTGCTCGGAGGAAGATCCTATAATCGAGTATATAACAATTGTTGAAACTGTCACTGAAACTGTTGAAACTATTGTAGATGTTGATTCCTTTTCTAACTCAACATTAGAAGGAAATATTACCTCTGACTTAACATTAGATAAAAACATGATTTGGTTACTTAAAGGACGTGTAGCCGTTACTGAAGGTGTGACCTTGACAATTCCCGCTGGAACGATTATCAAAGCCGCTGCAGGAACTGGAGCAGATGCTTCAACGCTTATTATTGCAAGAGGTTCAAAATTAAATGCTTTAGGAACTAAAGATTCACCTATTATATTTACATCAGAGTCTGACAATATTTTATTAGGTGGGAGTTATCCTAGTAATGGTCCTTCATTAAATATTGAATCAAGAGGTTTATGGGGTGGTGTAATAGTTTTAGGTAAAGCACCTTGCTCCTTTGCGGGAGATGTTACTGAACTTCAAATTGAAGGAATACCCACTTCCGATAAAAATGGATTATACGGAGGAACTGACGTTACTGATAATTCAGGAACAATACAATACATTTCAATCCGTCATGGAGGTGCAGAAATTGGAGAAGGCAATGAAATCAATGGCTTAACACTTGGAGGAGTTGGATCAGGAACAACAATTGATCATATTGAAGTCATCGCCAATGTAGATGATGGTATCGAATTTTTCGGAGGCACTGTTAACGCTTCAAACTTGTTAGTTTGGGGTCAGGGTGATGATGCATTGGATATTGATCAAGGCTACGCAGGAACAATTGATGGAGCATATATCATCTTAGAATCTGCATCTGATCATGGTCTTGAAATTGATGGCCCTGAAGGATCTGCCCCAGGAAGTTTTACCATTAAAAATACAACAATTATTGGTGCAACACTAAACTGCAATGCTTCAGGTGTAGATGGTGAAATGGCAGATTTCAGAAAAGGTGCAACTGGAAATTTGATAAATATACTGTTCTCCAATTTTGCAGTTGGTAAAGATGTAGAATTAGATGCAAGTGCAGATGCTACAAGTTATACATCTGGTAATTTGACTTTTACAAATATTAACATACTATATCCAAGTGATAAGGATGGAATAACCTGTTCAGATGTTGAATTATTGAATCAAATATTTGATGACAAATCCGATGAAAGCACTTTTGAAAATGACGCTTTAACATTTGCGAAAATAATAAGTAGTGATGAAAGTGAGGGAATAACAAACAAATCGGAATTTGATTGGACTTTTTACTCGCGTTAGTAGCAAAACCTCTAATTAAATTAATTGCCTGAAATTCTTTCAGGCAATTCTATTTTACTTAACTATTAATATCCATTAAATGAAACAATCTTACATATCGTTTTTTATATTACTCTTCAGTTTTATGGGTTATTCACAACAAGGTATTTCCGGAACCTTAATTGATGGTGACTTTAATGAACCCCTTCCTTTTGCTAATATTTTAGTAAAAGAAACGGGAGATGGAATAACCTCAGACTTTGACGGGAAATATGCCTTTGAATTAAGTGCTGGGACATATACTCTTGTTTTCTCATTTGTAGGTTATGAAACAAAAGAGATTACCAGTATCATTGTAATAGGCGATAATTACACAACTACCGATGTGGTTTTAAATAGTGTCGCTCAAGGATTAGATGAGGTAATTGTAAGTATTGAAGCAAGAAGAAATACAGAAACTTCAGTACTTGAAATTCAAAGAAAATCAGCAAGCTTATTGGATGGGATTTCTGCTCAAGCCTTTAGAAAAATTGGCGCAAGCAATATTGCATCAGCAATTAAAAGTGTCCCTGGAGTTTCTGTACAAGATGGAAAATATGTGTATGTGAGGGGTTTGGGTGATCGCTATTCAAAATCGATTCTAAATGGAGTAGATATTCCTGGACTAGATCCAGATCGTAATACAATACAAATGGATTTATTCCCAACCAATATGCTCTCAAATGTATTGGTGATAAAATCAGCACGTGCGGATTTACCTGCTGATTTTACTGGAGGTGTTATTGATATTGTTACTAAAGAATTTCCTAATCAGGAGGAATTCTCGATTTCTTTGAACACTGCATATAACCCAGACATGCATTTTAATTCAAACTATTTAAGTGATAAAGGAAGTCAAACCGATTTCTTGGGTTTTGACAACGGGATGCGAAAAAATAAAATTGCAAATAGCTTCTTAGGTAATACATTTGATCCTCGTTTCAATCAAACAGAAGAAGGGTTATCCATTATAAATAAAATAGCAAATCAATTTGACCCACAAATGGCTCCTAATGTTGGAACTAGTAATTTGAATTATAGTTTTGGTATTTTCTATGGTAACCAATTCAAATTTGGAGAAGACAAATCAATCGGAATCTTGGGGTCACTTTCATATAAAAACGAACAGTCTGTTTACGAAAATGCTCAAAACAACATCTACAATTTCAGTCCAGATAAAAAAGTGTTTGCATTTGAAGAAAATAGAATTCAGTCAGGAACTATAGGGAACCAAAATGTGATTGCAAATGGTTTGATTGGAGCAACATATAAATCTGCAGCTACTAAAATAAAATTTAATGCACTTCATATTCAAAATGGTGAAAGTACTTCTGGAAGTTTTAGACAGCTTACTCGTTTTTCTGACTTTATTGATTTCAATAAATATAATTTAGAATATACTGAGAGAAGTATTTCAAATGGAATGCTTTCTGGATTGCAAAATTTTTCAGAGGGTGACTTTAAAATTGAATGGACTTTATCAGGAACTTTAGCAAAAGTTCATGATAAAGATATAAGAAATACTACATTCCAAGATGAGGAAGGTATCTTCAGTTTTCAGGAAAATACCGAACCTAAACGAATTTGGAGAACACTAGACGAAAACAATCTTGTAGGAAAGATTGATGCAACAAAAAAAAATCAGTTTTTAGGATCAAATGCTGTATTTAAATTTGGAATTTATCGTTCACAAAAAGAGCGAGACTTTTCCATTGCTCAATATTCCGTAAGTTCAACCTATACTTCAGAGCAGGATTGGTCAAATTATGCAGGAGATCCAAATCAATTATTTAATCCCAATAACATTATTGGCCCTTCCAATCCTGAGGGATCTTATATCAACCCTCAAACCACTATTAGTCAGGATGCTAACCTATTCAATTCAAAGCAATTTAATCTAGCAGCTTATATCTCCAATGAATTTAATATTTCAGAAAAACTGAAATCCATTCTTGGGTTTAGATTTGAAAACTATCAAGTGCATTATACCGGAGAAAACAGTCAGTTGGGTCAAATCTATGATAATCAAAAAATTATAAATAAAAGCAACCTTTTCCCTTCTTTAAATTTTATTTATAGTCTAAAAGAAAATCAAAATTTACGTATTGCTTATTCATTGACTACTGCTAGACCAAGTTTTAAAGAAGCCTCTATTGCAGAAATCTACGATCCTTTATCAAACCTATTTTTTATAGGAAACATCAACATTAGACCCACTTATATTGACAATTTTGATATTCGATACGAAGCCTTTGGAGAAAAGGCACAACTATTAGCATTTAGTGCTTTTTACAAAAACTTAACGGATCCAATTGAAATTGGGTTTGTAGCGGCTTCTACTTCAAATTATACCCCTTTAAATTTAGAAAACGCTACTGTTTTCGGAGTTGAATTAGAACTGAGACGCAGTATTAACTCGCTCTTTCCAAGTATAAGAAATCTAGTTTTAAACTTTAATGGTTCTTACATTATTTCTGATGAAAAGTATAGTGAAGATGAGTTTAAATTAAGAACATTAGGATTAAGAGAAGGACAAACTATAAGTAATTCTAGACCTTTACAGGGTCAATCACCTTATTTAATCAATACCGGCTTAGATTATAATAATCAAGAAAAAAACGTACAAATTGGTTTGTATTTCAATGTTCAAGGAAAAACGTTGGAGGTAGTTGGAGATGGCTTTTACCCTGATGTTTACACCATGCCATTTAATAGCTTAAACTTTAATTTAATTAAGCAATTTAAAGGAAATCGATCTCTTACTTTTAAAATAACAAATTTATTAAATGACGAACGAGAAAGTCGATTTGAAGGCTTTAATAACGAAAGTCAATATTTTAAATTACGTAATGTAGGACGTCTATTTTCATTAGGATATGCTATTCGTTTTTGATATGAATTTCTATAATTTAGAAATTAAAAAAAGGGGTTCCGTTGGAACCCCTTTTTTTATAAATTATATTTTAATACTTATTTTTTATAACTACTGTAATACTCATCCATCAAAGACATTATACTATTTAATAAATCTTTGGTTTCCAGTAATATATTAAAATACAAAGTTGTGTTTTTTGGACTAGATTCTTCTGTTCGTGTCCGATCAATTTGAGCATCAATTTTTTCAGAAATAAAAGAAACCAACTCTTCTTTTTGAGCAATGATAAAAGAGATTCTTTCGAATTTTCTACTCATAAAAACATCTATTATCTCTTTGTACAAATGTGCTAAACGATCTTCAATCTCCTTAAGATCTTTAAATTGATTGAATTTTAGTTTTTGATGTTGATTATTTACATGTTTGTAACTCTTTTTTGAGATAAAATCTAACGACTGTGCAATATCTGTTAGGTAAGCTAAAATTGTAATATAAAAATTACTCCCTCTCACACTGGTCTCGTCAAGATTCTTAATAAAGAAGAAAATATTATCTCTTAAATCTTCAATTTCACTGTCTAATTTATCAACTCCTTTTTTACTCTTTTTGAGCAAATCTGAATTTTGCGTGGAAAGACCTTCCAAAAAGTTAGCGTAAATTTTAGATGTTCTAGAAATAACATTCACAATGTTATCTGCACTTTCTGAAATAATTCCTTGGACGGTACTACTCTCAGATTTTTTCAATTGTTTGGGGTCTAATGTGGTCGTTTTGTTTTTATGAGCAATAAAGTTTCTAGCTAATAAAACTATTGTCAAAAGCAATAATACAGGAATCATTGTTACTTTATTCCACTGAATTAAAAAGACAACGATACCTGAAGCAGCAAGTGCAGCTAGAGCTGTAAGGAACCAACCACCTATTACGTTAACAACACCAGCAACACGATATACAGCACTCTCTCTACCCCAAGCTCTATCAGCTAGAGAAGTACCCATCGCGACCATAAAAGTTACATAGGTTGTTGACAAGGGAAGTTTCATTGCTGTTGCTATGGAAATTAAAACACCAGCAACCATAAGGTTTACGGAGGCTCTAATCATATCAAAAGCGGGAGCATTCACACTTTGGTCTTTAGAAATTAAAAAAGCACTTTGTCGCTCGTAACTTTTCTCAATTTTAGCTTTTATAGATTCTGGCATTGCAGATCCAAAGGCAGAAGACATCCCAAAAAATACATTTACAAGTCCTCTAGACAACATATTTGGGTTAAATTTTTCATGGGTATCATTTTGTCTAGAAAGACCAATTTCTGTCTCAGCTACAGACTTTGCCTTTTTAGAAAACCATAGGGTTACAACCATAATTCCTCCAGCTATAAATAATAAAAGAGGTTCTGCGGGAACTTTCTTATCCAAAACTTCCATAGAGAATAAGGTAGGGTCGATCCCTGAAATACTCCACGCTTCATAAGAATGATAGGCAGCCATTGAAACCCCAATAAAGTTTACTAAATCATTTCCAGAAAAGGCAAGTGCCAATCCAAATGTTCCAACTAAAATAATTACCAGTAAAATACTTTTTTGTGAGATTTTTTGAAATAAATAAGAGAACACAGTTAAAATTATAAAAGCCACAAATACGATAAGTAGCTCATTATTTTTTAAGATTCCTGAGAGGTCCTTGTAATAAGGGGTTCCTTTTAAACCCTTTATGAAAATAAAATAAGTAATTGATGTAAGCGCGATACCTCCAAAAAAAGCACCAAAATTTTTAATTTTTTTCTCAAATTGAAAGGTGAAAATTATTCTTGAGATCCACTGAACAAAAGCCCCAACAGAAAAGGCAATTACTACCGACAATAAGATTCCACTGATAATCGTAATCGCTTTGTCCGTGTTAATATAATTACTTAAATCTGCAAAGGTTTCCGAATCCGAAGCTCCAATTTTTATGAGGGACATAACTATAGAGGCTCCCAAAAGATTAAAAACAATAGATACGGTAGTAGAGGTTGGCAATCCTAGCGTATTAAAAAAGTCTAGCAATAAAATATCTGTAATGATTACTGCCATAAAAATGACCATAATTTCATCAAAATAGAAAGCTCCTGGATTAAAAATACCCTTCCTTGCAACTTCCATCATTCCACTTGAAAAAACAGCTCCAATAAAAATTCCTAAGCTCGCAACAATCATTATTGTTCTTAAAGAAATAGCCTTAGAACCAATTGCTGAATTTAAAAAGTTGATTGCATCATTACTGACACCAACAACAATATCGATTACCGCAAGTACTGCGAGAGCGACTAACATTAACAAATATATATTATCCATAAGAAAAAATTAATTTAGGTAAAGATGCGTTTTATTTAGAATTGCTATGTTATTATAATATTAAAAATGAAGGTCAAATCCTGTTCTGAAAAGCACAAAATCTCTCATTGAACTAGATTGTGAAAAACTAAGATCTGCCTGAATCTTGAGACTATGACCAACAACATATTTTGATATTCCATAGGTGATTTGTTGTAAATCAGAAAGCCGTGTTACTTCCTTGAAGTCTACATTCGTATACCTTAAAGTCATTTCTACATTATTTTTAAAAAGATAACTCCCCTGAAAATTGATAGCTGACCCAGCCCCTACAACTGCCCCTGTTTTTGTTCTACCGTCTGCCTCAAGCGCTTCGATTGTATCGGCGTTTCTGCTGGCATATTCCCCAGTTAATGCAAATCCGTTATATTTTATAACGCCATCAATAAAGACTGTAGTGATGTCTGTTTCAAAAAGACCACCATTGAATTGGGTCATATAAGATCCCATATTACTTCTATTCTTTACTGCATTATTATTAATATCGTAGGTGAATCCGAACATGGCTTTGATTGATTTTTCACGTTTTAAATCACCTTGGGAATAATCTCCTTTAGAAGAAAATTCACCAAAAGGAAGTAATTCAAGTCGGGAGGTATACTGAAGACCTCCGATATTACCTTCCGTTATGTTTCTCCCTTCTCCCTGAGAAATTGAAAATTTTTCTCTTGATATCCAGTTTCCTCCCAATTTAGTTTTGTGCCGTAACTGGATGCCCATATCTCGGTCAATATTGAACTTACTGTTTAACAAAGATCGATCTATCAACTGAAGGTTTGCTGATGATACAACGCGCTCTATGTTACCTGGTAATTTTGTTTGACCCGCCCATAGTTCGAAATTTTCGTGAAAATTCCACATCACAACCGCATCTAAGATATATCGGGGTGTATTTCTGTTATAAACACTGGCTCCTGAAAGATCTCGATTGGAAAGTCCCAACTCAATTTTGTACTTTAACTTTGGAGTAAAAGCAAAGCCTCCAAACTTTAAACGTGCTCTTCTAACTAAAAAATTGAGCTCTGCATCATCATATTCTTCTTCGTTATAGTCCCATTGGCTTTGAAAACGGGATTGGATTCTTGGAGCAAATTTCACACTAAAGGAACTGTCCTTTGCAATGAAATTTATCATTCCTTTTCCAAATTTAGTGTCACTTATTTCTTGTGCTTGAACAATTGAAAGTAAACCAACAAACAGTAAAAAAAAAGATTGAATTGTTTTATTCATGATGAAATTTATTTTAACTAGATGACTGGTGTTTTTAAACAAAAGACAAAAGTTGCAATAAAACATTAAGTTAATGTTACCAAAACATTACCATATTCATCATATTTAAACAATATTTTTTCCAAATTGTTGATATACTAAGAACCGCACATCAAACAATCATCATCCTCACCTTCTTTGGCTTGGGCTAACATTTGCTTTAATTCTTGAGGAGACAATGGCTCTACCGGAACCGGAGCTTGGGCTGCTTTTCCTGCTGTTGCGGTTGAAACAGCTCCTACAGCTGCTTCTACCTCTGGAACTTTCGCTTTTGACTTAGTGTCTAAAGTGAATTTAATAGCATCCACAGCAGACTTTGTCCTTAGATAATACATTCCTGTTTTTAGACCTGATTTCCATCCGTAAAAATGCATTGAAGTTAATTTAGCCATCGTTGCCCCTTCCATAAACAAATTCAATGATTGAGATTGATCAATAAAATATCCACGTTGGCGTGACATGTCTATAATGTCTTTCATACTCATTTCCCAAACCGTCTTGTATAATTCTTTCAAATCTTCTGGAATCCCTTCAATACTTTGAACAGAACCGTTGTTACGCATTAGTTCTTGTTTCATGTCCTCATTCCATAATCCTCGGTCTACAAGGTCTTCCAAAAGATGTTTATTGACAACAATAAACTCTCCAGAAAGTACACGTCGTGTATAGATGTTAGAAGTATAGGGTTCAAAACATTCATTATTTCCCAAAATCTGAGAGGTACTTGCCGTAGGCATAGGAGCTACTAAAAGTGAATTTCTCACTCCTTGTTTTTTAACCGTTTTACGAAGCGCTGCCCAATCCCATCGTCCGCTTAACTCTTCATCTTTGATACCCCATAAATTATGCTGAAATTCACCATTTGCAATAGGAGAACCTTTGTACGTTTCATATGGTCCTTCCCTTTTAGCTTCTTCAGAAGAAGCTGTGACAGCCGCAAAATAAAGCGTTTCAAAAATTTCTTGATTTAGCTTTTTGGCTTCATCAGAGGTAAATGGTAGGCGAAGCATAATGAACGCATCAGCCAATCCTTGAACCCCAAGTCCCACAGGACGGTGTCTAAAGTTTGAGTTTTGAGCCTCAATTACAGGATAGTAATTACGGTCAATCACTCGGTTTAAATTTTTAGTTACTCGTACCGTAACATCATAAAGTGCTTGATGATCAAAAGCTCCGTCTTTCACAAACATTGGCAATGCGATAGAGGCCAAATTACATACTGCAACCTCATCGGGGGCTGTATATTCCATGATCTCAGTACATAAGTTTGATGAACGTATTGTACCTAGATTCTTTTGATTGGATTTTCTATTTGCCGCATCCTTGTATAGCATGTATGGCGTACCTGTTTCAATTTGAGATTCTAAAATTTTCTCCCAAAGTTCACGTGCCTTTATAGTTCTTCTACCACGTCCTTCTGATTCGTACTTGAGGTACATTGCATCAAATTCATCCCCGTGAACATTATATAAATCAGGGCATTCATTAGGACACATTAATGTCCAATCTGCGTTTTCTTCTACTCGTTTCATGAATAAATCTGGAGTCCACATTGCGTAAAATAAATCACGCGCACGCATCTCTTCTTTTCCATGGTTCTTTTTTAATTCTAAAAAGTCAAAGATGTCTGCATGCCACGGTTCAACATAAATTGCAAACGATCCTTTTCGCTTTCCTCCTCCTTGATCCACATAACGTGCAGTATCATTAAAAACTCGTAGCATCGGAACAATTCCATTTGATGTTCCATTGGTTCCAGCAATATAAGAACCTGTGGCTCTTACATTGTGAATAGAAAGTCCAATTCCTCCAGCTGACTGAGAAATTTTCGCTGTTTGTTTTAGGGTATCATAAATTCCATCAATACTATCATCTTTCATGGTCAATAAAAAACAAGATGACATTTGTGGTTTAGGTGTTCCTGAATTGAACAAAGTAGGGGTTGCATGAGTGAAATATCGCTTGGACATTAACTCGTATGTCTCAAGGGCTGCTTCAATATCTTCTAAATGAATTCCAATAGAAACACGCATCAACATATGTTGGGGACGTTCCACTATAACTCCATTCAGTTTTAATAAATAAGAACGCTCTAACGTTTTAAATCCAAAAAAGTCATATCCAAAATCTCGGTTGTATATGATACTTGAATCTAGTTTATCAGCATTTTTCTGAATAATGTCATGCACCTCATCAGAAAGTAAAGGTGCCTTTTTCCCAGTTCTGGGATTGACATATTTATAAAGGTCTGTCATCGTTTCCGAAAACGACTTTTTGGTGTTTTTATGTAAGTTAGAAACCGAAATACGAGCTGCTAATTTTGCATAATCCGGATGAGTTGTAGTCATTGTTGCAGCAATTTCAGCTGCAAGATTGTCCAATTCAGATGTCGTCACACCATCATATAATCCTTCAATAACTCGCATGGCAACACGAACAGGATCTACTAATGGATTTAATCCATAATTCAACTTACGAATGCGGGCGGTTATTTTATCGAACATGATGGGCTCTTTACGACCATCTCTTTTGAGAACAAACATACTTTGAGATTTAATTAATTATTGAATTCTTCTAAAACTTGGAAGGATAATTGGTTTTTGGTTTACTTGAATTAAAAATCAGCGTCAAAACTAATTTTTGTTTCTTGATCTTCACTGTTCAGGACTCCAGCCTTTTGGTATTCACCAACACGCTTTTCAAAGAAGTTTGTTTTTCCTTGAAGAGAAATCATGTCCATGAAGTCAAACGGGTTAGTAACGTTAAATTCTTTTTCTAAACCTAACTCTTGTAACAATCGATCCGTAACAAACTCTAAATATTGAGTCATGAGTTTAGCATTCATCCCTATCAAACTGATGGGTAATGACTCTGTAATAAATTCGCGTTCTATAGTCAAGGCATCTAAAAGAATTTCTTTTATACGGGCAGGAGGGACTTTATTCACCAAATGATGGTTGTGTAAGTGTACTGCAAAATCACAATGCACTCCCTCATCTCTGGAGATTAACTCATTTGAGAAGGTTAATCCAGGCATAAGGCCACGTTTTTTTAACCAATAGATTGAGCAGAAAGCACCTGAAAAGAAAATACCCTCTACGGCAGCGAAAGCAATAAGACGTTCCGCAAAAGAATCAGAATCAATCCAACGTAATGCCCAATCTGCTTTCTTTTTGATCGCAGGAAACACTTCAATGGCTTTAAAAAGACGATCTTTTTCCACATCGTCTTTTACGTATGTATCAATCAACAAAGAGTAGGTTTCAGAATGGATGTTTTCCATCATTATTTGAAATCCGTAGAAAAATTTAGCCTCTGAATATTGAACTTCATTTACAAAATTCTCAGCAAGATTTTCATTTACAATACCATCTGAAGCAGCAAAAAATGCAAGAATATGTTTTATGAAATATTTTTCGTCTTCTGTCAACTTAGTATTCCAATCCGTAAGATCTTGATGTAAGTCAATCTCTTCTGCAGTCCAAAAACTTGCCTCCATTTTTTTATACCATTCCCAAATATCATGGTGTTTAATTGGAAAGATTACAAATCGATTTTCATTTTCTTGGAGAATAGGTTCTACTGCTGCCATTTTGCTGTTTTATTATTTTAATTAAAAATTGTTTGATTCTGCTTTCACAAAGATTCGAAATTGTATCCAAAATAGAAAGGGTTACTTTTCCACAATGGAGCCTAGTTTTTAACAAAATACCCTTTTTATTAAATATTTCCTGAAAAAACAAAAAAGTATAACAGACTGTTATATAGGTACTTAATTGGAATAAACGTTCGCAGCCCCTTAAAACATTAAAACGTCATTAGGAGGTCTTTTTCGTATGTTGCTCGAGAGCATCATACCAATCCGATCCAAACTTTCTAATGAGAGCAGTTTTTACAAATTGATATACAGGAATCTTTAGTGCTTTTCCAAAATCACATGCGTCTGAACAAATGGACCAACTGTGATAATTCACAGCTGTCATTGTATCGTATGTTTGTATCCGAACAGGATATAGATGACATGAAATAGGTTTCTGAAAATCAATCACCCCTTTGTTATGAGCCTTTTCAATACCACATGAGGCAGTACCTGTTTCCGAAAAGACCGTGTAAGCACATTCTTTACCTTTCACTAGTGGGGTTTCAAAATCACCGTCAATTCCTTTCACAAAAACACCTTGTTCTTCAATTGCAGCAATTCCTTTTTTATTTAGGTAAGGTTTAATTTTTGAATAATGCTGCTCCAAAAAAATCACTTCTTCTTTCTCAAGGGGAGCTCCAGCCTCTCCTGCCACACAACATTCGCCCTTGCATTTAGAGATATTACAGACAAAATCTTCTGAAATGACAGTGTCAGAAATGAGGGTATTTTCTATCGCAAGCATGTTTCCTATTTTAACGTAAAAATAAGCAATTAAAACCTCTAGATATGCAGAATGAATCTACATTTGCAGAAAATTACAAACCATGTTTGATATTAAAGAAATTTTAACTGCTAGTCTTATTCTTTTTGCTGTAATTAATATTCTAGGTAGTGTCCCATTAATCATTACACTTCGAGAAAAAGTAGGCCGTATTGAGTCTGAAAAAGCTTCTTTCATTGCTGCAGTGATTATGATAGGCTTTTTATTTTTGGGGGAGGAAATATTAAAACTCATCGGAATTGACATTAACTCTTTTGCAGTAGCTGGCTCTTTAGTAATTTTGTTTTTAGCCCTAGAAATGATTTTAGGAATTACTCTTTTTCGAAATGAAGCCCCTGAAACAGCTTCAATAGTGCCAATTGCATTTCCCATGATTGCAGGAGCAGGAACAATGACTTCCTTACTTTCCTTAAGAGCTGAATTTGATGTAGCCAATATCATTGCTGCAATTGTAATCAATATTATTTTTGTTTATATCATTCTCAAATCCTCAGAGCTGATTAAACGGATTCTTGGTAAATCAGGTATTGTAATTATTCAAAAGGTTTTTGGAATCATTTTGTTAGCTATTGCAGTAAAATTATTCACAACCAACATAGGACAACTATAGCAAAATCATATCTTTGCACTATGAGAATATTACTTCCTTTATTTATGGTTTTAGCTTTAGCGGGCTGCATTTTTAATCTTACGCAAGTCAATTGGACAGACCCTTTAGTTGGCAAAAGCAGTGTGGCAGTTATTGGAGTAATGGCTTCTGCAAGCGCCTTTTTATTGCTTCTTATTTTAATGCTCTCGAAACGAGTAGCCCAAAAGATAAAAAAACGTTAGAGCGCATCAATTGTATCTAAAGCCTTTTGAATGAAAGGATCTTTTTGATTTACAATCCTTGTGTGCAGATTTTCTCCGAAAAGCTGAATTGCAATAAATGCCTTCGCCGAGTTTAAGAAAATCTCTTGATTTTTATCATTTATTTCTATTGGAAAACTGTTTTCAAGGCAATAGGTTTTAAATGCATCAATAAAATCCTCTTTATAAGGAAGGGGTTCATTAAAAAACTCTGCTGGATTATCAAAATTATATTTTTGGGGCTTTAAATCCATTTCTAAGAAAATGAAATTATTCAGCAAACTAGAACGAAGAAAATAGTTGTTCCATATTTCCTCTGGTGAATCTTCATTTGAAATGTATAAATCAGGGGAGATCCCTCCGCCGCCATAAACTTTTCTTCCTTTCGGGGTAGTGAAAACAAGACTATCATTTAAAGGGATTTGATTTTCATCTTGCATCTCCCCAGTATTATATCGCTCTTGTACCTCTGCATAGTAATCATCTCGAGAGGTGCTGTCATAGGGTCGCTGAATAGAGCGCCCGGTGGGTGTGTAATAACGCGCGGTTGTAAGTCGGATTTGATCTCCTCCACCCAAAGGCATCTGTTGCTGCACCAGTCCTTTTCCAAAAGTTCTCCTACCGATTAATAATCCTCGATCATTATCCTGAATAGCACCAGCTATCACCTCGCTGGCAGAAGCTGAATTTTCATCTACCAATACAAATAAGCTTCCATTTTCAAATAATCCTGTTGAGGAAGCAACCGTTCTTTCTCGAATACCATTATTACTTTCAACAATAACTATAGGCCTTTGGTCACTCAAAAAATCATCTGCAATTTGCTTTGCTGGCAGAAGGTACCCTCCTGGATTTCCTCTTAAATCAAGAATTAAATGTTCCATTTCTTGTTTCACCAGACTTTCTAAGGCTTGAGTAAATTCGATAAAAGTTGTTTGAGAAAAACGATTAATCTTTACGTATCCTGTTTCATCATTTATCATATAAGAAGACGAAACACTTGGCAAGGGAACGGGACCTCTAGTAAGATCAAAAGTAAAAATGGAATCTGCCTTTTTACGATAGACAGAAAGTCGAATGGGAGCAGCAGAACTACCTTTTAGTTTTGAAACGATATCTGAACTTGAAAGATTTTTTTGATATAGTGTGTCTTGATCAAGCATTAAAATCCGATCGCCAGACTTTAAACCTGCTTTCTCACTAGGACCTCCTTCCAAAACTCGAACCACCGCAATAGTGTCTTGAACCATAAAAAAACTGACCCCTATTCCCATAAAATTTCCTTGCATACTCTCAGAAATGGATTGTTCTTGAACCGCAGGAATATAAACTGAATGTGGGTCTAACTCATCCACAATATCTTCAATTACAACCCCTACAAGGCTGTCTGTATTAATTTTATCTACGTAATCATTTTTCAAATAAGAAAGGAGTCTGTTTAGTTTCTGAACACTTGGATTTGATATAGGTTGTCTGTTGGAAAAGTCTACCCTGTGTGATCCAAATACATATCCAATTGCAATAGAAAGGAACACAATCAAAACCAAGAAAAAGGTATTTGTTTTCATATTGCTAAAATTTTATTTTCCTTAAGTGACCCATACCCCAACTATTCATTTTCTATAACCACATGATCCAATTGAACTCCTGCTTTTTTTAAAAAATCTAACCCCGTAGTATCCTTATAAGCTTTGGCATAAACTACTCTAACAATACCTGATTGATGAATCAATTTACTACAATCCTTACAGGGAGATAAGGTTATGTATAATGTTGCTCCTTTACAAGATTGAGTAGAAGAGGCAACTTTTAAAATAGCATTAGCTTCGGCGTGAAGAACATACCATTTAGTATAATGCTCTTCATCTTCACATACATTTTCAAAACCTGAGGGTGTCCCGTTGTATCCATCTGAAATAATCATACGGTCTTTTACGATAAGTGCTCCCACTTTTTTTCTATCACAATAAGACAGCTGACCCCATGTCTTTGCCATTTTGAGATAGGCCTTGTCGTACTTTTCTTGTTTTCCTTTTACCATTAAAGCGAAGATACCAATTTAGCAATCAATCTTATTTTAAATTCGCTCAAAAATCATCCCAAGAGCGAGTATAAAAATGAAACTTCCTATTGCAATATTCCAAATACTCTTTGTCAACTTTGGAGTTTTCAAAACTAAAAAACTCAAACACAAGACCCCAATTACAATTACTGTTTGAGCAAACTCAACTCCCAGCGCAAAAGAAAAAAGAGATAGTCCAACCGCATCTTCAGGAATTAACATACTAAAATAGCGCCCAAAACCAAGCCCATGAATAATCCCAAAAACAATAGTAACTATTGGAAAAAAAAGACCTATTGAAGTTTCACTATACTTTTTTGGCAATAAAAGTGAAGCCGCACTAAAGGCTATTGTTATAGGAATTAACAATTCAATCCAGTAACTCGAAAATGAAAATTCTAAATAGAAATTCCCAACTAATGAAAGGGTGTGCCCCAGAGTAAATAAAGTTACCCATAATAGCAACTTTCTACTTGCCTTAAAATCAAAAGGTAAGGCAAGTGTAATAATAAAATAAAGATGATCTAGACCGTTCAAGTCCATCACATGCCTAAATCCCAAATCTAGATAAAACAAAAAAGTATCCATTATATTCCCCTCTCTTTTTGAATTTCCTCATATGCTTTTTGCACTTCTTGAAACTTTTCTTGAGCTCCTTTAATTAAGGCGGGCTCTTTAGACTGTAACTTATCGGGGTGGTATTTCTTTGCCATAGTTCGATATGCCTTTTTTACCTCAGTATCTGTGGCAGAAGGTGTAATTTCTAGAATACGATATGCATTACCTGTGGATTTTACGAACATTGCTTTTATACTATCCAAATCAACGGCACGTATCTCTAGGGCTAATGCTATTTGCCTAATTTTTGAGAGTTCTGACTGAGAAATACTTCCATCAGCATTAGAAACACCCATTAAAAAATGAATAACCTGTAAACGCGTTTCATATCTACTTGCAGACACAAAAACTTGTGCTAATTCATCAATATTTTGCGTTTCTTTTTTTACCTGTTCATTAAATGTTTCAAAAATTGTAGCTGCTTTTTGAGGGCCATAATTGGTAATAAAAAAATTACGTACAAATTGTAATTCTTGCGCCTTCACTTGTCCGTCGGCTTTAATTACAATGGCAGCAAAAGCAATAAGATTTAGCTGAAACTGGGCAGGTTCTGCACTTTGTGAAAAGGTTTGAAAATTAACTCGAGATCCATTTATCAATTTCTCCAAAAAACTCCCAACAAAAAACCCAAAAATAGCTCCGGGGAAACGAAATAAATAATAACCTAAAAAGGCTGCAACCCATTTAATCATTCTGTAATTAAAATAATAAATACAAATTTGACAAATAAAATCGGCGCCACAAAACATATTCATAAGACATTACTTTTATATCTTTGAAAAAAAAAATATGTATCCAGCAGAATTAGTAAAACCCATGAGAGAAGAGTTAACAAACATCGGCTTTGATGAATTGTTTACTTCAGAAGATGTTTCCAACGCGCTTGCAAAATCAGGGACAACCCTGGTTGTCGTTAATTCCGTTTGTGGATGTGCTGCTGCCAATGCTCGCCCTGGCGTTTTTTATTCCTTACAAAACGAAAAAACACCCGAAAATTTGGTGACTGTTTTTGCAGGAGTAAACACAGAAGCAACCAACAGCGCGCGTGATATGATGGTTCCATTCCCTCCTTCTTCTCCAAGCATTGCCTTGTTTAAAGATGGGGAGTTAGTTCATATGGTAGAACGTCACCATATTGAAGGACGCCCTGCAGAAATGATTGCAGAAAATCTAAAAGCAGCCTTCAACGATCATTGCTAGATTATATAATCTAAATTTTTTTGGCTAAACCTAAATCATGAAAAAGCTATTCAGATATTTGATGAGCGTTATCTTCTATCTTTGTTTTGGATTTTTTTTAGTGCTTTTTCATGGTATACAATGGATCTGTTTTTATGGGATAGGTTATCAAGCGCAAAAAAATGCTGTTGAAATCTTAAACTTATTCCTCCTAAGATTTTTAAACATTTTAGGTACCCGAATCCAGTTTGATCATTCTCATTCTCTCCCCACAAATCGTTCCATAATATTTGTAGCAAATCACCAAAGTACTTATGAAGTTCCACCCCTTATTTGGTATTTGAGAAAACACCATCCCAAATTCATCAGCAAAAAGGAATTAGGAAAAGGAATTCCAAGTGTATCATTCAATTTACGACATGGTGGGGCATTACTCATAGATCGGAAAAATCCAAAAAAATCCATTCAAGCGATTCAAGATTTTGGTAAGCGACTAACAGAAAAAAAACACTCTGCGATTATTTTTCCTGAAGGCACACGAAGTAGGGATGGAAAAATAAAACCCTTTCAGAAAGCAGGCTTGTCAACACTAATAGAAAACATGCCAGATGCCCTAGTGGTGCCCATCTCAATTGGCAATTCTTGGCGCTTTGCAGAACACAACTATTTTCCCATGCCACTTGCCGTCCACTTAAAACTAAAGGTTCACCCCGCCTTTGAAATTATCCCAGGAGAACATGAAAATCTTTTACAGAAAATAGAAACAACTATTGGTGAAGGGGTTGAGATTCTTCAGCAAAAAAATAAGTTTTAAAGCCTTTAGAAAATTCAATACTCATATTACCCCTTAAACACTCGTAGGTAAAACAATAGTAAAGGTGGTTCCTTTTTTAGGGGTAGACACAAAACTTATTATACCACCATGTGATTCAATAATGTTTTTTACAATGCCCAATCCAAGACCCATTCCAGAACTTTTGGTAGTGAATTTAGGTTCAAATATTTTATCCTTCAAATTCGCAGGTATACCGCTACCATTATCCATAATGGTAATGGTTGTTTGATCCTTTTCCGCGATGATTTGAATTCCAATTTGAGGTGTCTTTTTTGGAGATACGGATTGAATTGCATTTTGAATTAAGTTAGTAATCAACCTAATCCACTGTGTACGGTCCAACTTGTGATATATATGTGCTTGATCTGAAGAGAAAATAATCTGTTCTTCCTGGAAAATTGTTAACGCCATTTTAGTTACCTCCACTAAATCACATTCTTGCATTTTAGGCTTAGGCATACTCGCAAAATCAGAAAAAGCCTCCGCCACTTCACTCATGGTATCAATCTGCTGAATCAAAAGATTTGAAAAATCATTTAATTTATTTCTACTGTCCGGATCATTGGGATCGTACTTACGTTGAAAACTTTGAATTGTCAGTCGCATTGGAGTAAGTGGGTTTTTAATCTCATGAGCTACCTGTCGTGCCATTTCTTGCCAGGCTTGTTCCCTTTCTGTTTTTGCAAGTTTAGCAACACTATCCGATAAATCGTCAATCATATCATTGTAAGAATTCACCAAACTATCAATTTCACGTGTTGCATTTTTGAGATAAATTTTTTCATTCTTTTTTTCTAAACCTGTTTCAGCCATTCGAACCCTGATAGTTTCTAATGATCGTGTAACAAATTTGGATAAAAAATAAGCGATGAAAATAACTCCAAAAAGAAGTAGAGCATATATTTGATATAAATTTTGCAAAAACGAATTAAGTTCATTTTCAGAAAAAGAAATATCCTCAAAATAAGGGAAAAACAAAATCCCATAAGCTCGATCTTGATCATCTTTTAACAAACTATAAGAGGCGTGAAAATTATCAAGATCGGAGTTATACTCTTCTAAATAAACCCCGGATTGACTCTCCTTAATTTTATTTAATAAAACCTCATCTAATTGATAATCATTGGCAATAATTTCAAGTGGGGTATGATAAATTAATAGGGGTGTCCCGTCAAGTTTGAAAAGAGAATAACGAATACTGTGAATGGCATTGATTTTTTCGAAATCTGGGCCAAACTGATTCCAAATACTATCGGACTTATTAAATAAATTGTTTTTGCTAACAAGATAATTAATGTGTCGCTTAATTTGGGATTCCTTTCTGTTCAATCTCCCTAGGTGATAATTTTCGCGTTGGGACTCGTACTGAATGGAAGTGGTTCCCAAAACAAGCACCCCAGAAACCAAAAGCATAATAATCATTACCACAAAAAGTCGAGTTCTGAATGAAAATTTTTCAGGTATTTTGAAGGAAAATGCCATTACTTTTTTCGTGTTTTTTTATACAGTCTAATTCCTAAATAAAGAATAAATGCCAATCCTATCATTCCAAGTAATCCAGAAATCCAATGAAAACTGTCTTTTAAAATTACAAGAAAAACTATTGCAAAAAGGAACAACGTTGCACCTTCATTCCAGATGCGCATAAAATTACTGGTGTGTCTGTTTTCATCTTTTTGTAATTGTTTAAAAAATCGGTGGGTTCTCATATGATAAACTCCCAAAAGAAAGACTAGCGAAAGTTTTAAATGCATCCATGGCTGGTACAACCATGAGGGCATGAGATAAAGCAACCAAACGGCAAATAAAATCGCTAAAATCGCAGAAGGCCACGTAATGATATACCACAACCTTTTAGTCATTATTTTGAATTGTGGAATAAGTATATCAGCCTCAATTTTTGATTTTTTTGTTGCCTCAATATGATAGATAAAAAGACGAGGTACATAAAACAAGCCTGCAAACCAAGTAATTACAAAAATAAGATGTAAAGCTTTAATGTAGTTGTAATACAATTTGCTCTATTTTAAAGTTAAATAATCCAGCTTCAGAGCTGCAAAAGTTTGATTGAAAGATTCTAAATCTTCTTTCACCAATTTGTTATAACGTTCCACTTGTTCCTTTATCTGACTGGTGAGCAACCTACTCACCACAACATCTTGATCCGTAGGAGGAAAATCGTTGGACATTACTAAATTATTTATATGCCCTAACTTATTCGTTAAACGAATAGGAAAGTTAAGGGGGTCTTGATTACTCTTATTTTGTGTTTGATAAAGTGTTTTTTCAATTTCCGAAAACTCTTTTTTGAGCGCAGCAGCCGTTTCAAGGATTGCTTTTGCTTCTTCCAAGCCTCCATAATTCTTTTTAAACGCATCTAATTTTGCATTTATACTTCTTATATTTTTAATCGCTTGATGAGCCTCATCTATTGTTTGATTCACAGTGTTTACAAAATCAAATTGTTTTTGCATATCAGCAACACTTGCTTCCGCTCTGGGATCAGGAAGAATAGTAAAGACTTGTTCGGTAACGGTCTTGTTTTTCTGAAGACTTACAGTATAATCTCCGGGCACTGCCTTAGCTCCTGAAAGAGAAGCACCCCACAAAATCATACCGTCAAGACGTTCTGCTCCTTTATATCGTGTGTTCCATACAAATTGATTTCCACCAACCTTAATTTCTAATTTATCCTTGTCAGAGGCTGTACTAAAAGTTTTAATAACAGAACCATCTTTACCTTTAAAGTGCAATTGAATGGTGTCTTTTGATTGATCAAAATCTTTAATATTAAAATGTACAATAACACCATTTGGCAAGTTGGTTCCTTGTGTCAAAGAACTTCTACTTCTACCCTGGGTTCGGTAACTATCTTTGGGCTTAAACAAGGTTAAATCTTGATTTACAACCTCCTGATTCAATTGATGTAGTATTGTTAAATCGTCAATCATCCACAAGCTTCGTCCTTGGGTAGCAACAATCAAGCTATTGTCCTTAATCGTCAAATCAGTAATCGGAACTATGGGTAAATTCAACTGAAAAGGGTTCCACGAAGCTCCGTCGTCGTAAGAAATATACATCCCCGTTTCTGTTCCTGCATAAAGCAATCCCTTTTTAGCTGGATCGGCTCTAAGGACACGTGTAAAATGTTCTTTATTAATCCCATTGGTTATTTTACTCCAAGTTTGTCCATAGTCTGAAGTTTTATATAAATAAGGAGTAAAATCTCCAGTTTTATACAACGTCCCTGCCACATAACAAACTGCAGGATCAAAGGGTGAAGGATCGATACTGTTGATCATCAGCCATTTAGGCATTTGATTGGGTGTTACATTCTTCCAGTTTTTACCTCCATCTCTCGTTAGATGCAATAAACCATCATCACTTCCCACCCATAACAAACCTTCTTCTAATGGAGATTCATTGGCAGCAAAAAGGGTACAGTAATATTCAACACCGGTATTATCCTGAGTGATAGGACCCCCGGAAGACTTTAATCGTTCAGGGTCGTTCCGTGTTAAATCTGGACTAATAATTTCCCATGATTGTCCTTCATTTTCAGAAACATGAACTTGATTAGAAAAGGTATATAATCTCTTTGGATTGTGCTTACTAAAAATAATAGGAAAATTCCACTGAAAACGATATTTCATTCCCTCAGCACCATATCCCATAGGATTATCAGGCCACACATTGATTCCTCTTTCTGTTTTTGTTTGGTGATTTACACGGGTTAAATATCCTCCATAACTTCCTCCATAAACAATGTCATTATTAAGAGGATCTACTGCTATGTGGGCTGATTCACCACCAGCAGTTGACTCCCAATCAGCTTCTGAAATACCACTCCCCTCGGAACGATGTGCAACTCTGATAGTAGAATTGTCTTGTTGGGCAACATAAATTCGATAGGGGAATGCATTGTCTGTAGTGACTCTATAAAACTGCGCGGTAGGTTGATTGTAATAGGTACTCCAAGTTTCCCCTCCATTATAACTAATTTGAGCTCCACCATCATCTGCAATAATCATACGTTGATTGTCTTCTGGGGCAATCCATAAATCATGGTGATCTCCATGAGGTGCATTATTCCTTTTGAAAGTTTTTCCTCCGTCTTTAGATTTATGATAAGAAACATTCATTACATACACTACATCTTCATCTTGTGTGTCCGCATAAATTTTAGAATAATACCAAGCACGTTGACGCAAAGCACGACTGTCATTTATGTGTGACCAAGTGGAGCCACCATCATCAGAACGGTATACTCCCCCTTTATCTTTGTTTTCAACTATAGCCCAGACGCGTTGGGAATTTATTGGTGAAACTGTAACCCCAATAACACCAAGGATTCCTTTTGCAAAACCTTCATTTGAACTGATTTCAATCCACGTTTTCCCTTCGTCTGTACTTTTCCATAAAGCAGAACCTTCACCACCACTATTTAAACTATAGGGTGTTCTGTTCAACCTCCATGTGGATGCGTATAAATTTCTGGGATTAGAAGGATCCATAACCAACTCAAAAGCACCAGAATCCGAATTTGAAAATAGTACTTTTTTCCAACTCTTTCCTCCATCAATACTTTTATAAACTCCTCGTTCAGAAGTAGGCTTGTAAATGTTTCCCAAAACAGCTGCATAAACAACATCAGGATTAGTTGGATGAATTACGATTCTAGGGACATGTCTAGATTCAGGTAGCCCAGAAAAAATCCATGTTTTTCCAGCATCTACGGTTTTCCAAATTCCATAACCCGAAGAAACATTTCCCCGAACAGTTACTTCTCCGCCCCCTACATAAATAACATTAGGATCACTTTTTGAGACTGCAACAGATCCAATACTCCCCCCAAAAAAACCGTCAGAAATATTTTCATATGTTTGTCCTCCATCTTCCGTTTTCCATACGCCACCTCCTGTAGCACCAAAATAAAACAAGTCTGGCTTCCCAGGAACACCTGTTACGGCTGCAGACCGGCCTCCCCTAAAAGGACCTATTGAACGATAAGAAAGTGATTCATATGCGCGCTCAGGATAACTTATAGTTGCTGTCTTTTTTACTCTCTTATTTCGCTGGCCATAAAAAGGCTGAAAAACCAAAAGAGAAAAAAATAGCACCGAAAATAAAAAATTGGACTTTTTCATAATGAATATTTATAAAATTAAAAGTATAAAATATATTCCTTATGAAGTAAGCTATTGCCTAGAGATATAATTGAACTCGATTAAGCAACTCTATATTGGCTGATTATGCTACTAACTGTTTTCTAATTTCACGATTTAAAAAATAAGCTGTCATTAGAGTAGAAAAAATATCTGCAACAGGAAAGGCAATCCAAACACCCATCACCCCATAAAAATTAGGGAGAATAAATAATAAAGGAATGAAAAAGAGACCTTGTCTGCTTAAGGTAAGTAGCAAAGCGGGCAATGCTTTTCCTATAGCCTGGAAATACGCTGCTCCAATCAACTGTATCCCTATTATGGGTAATGCTGCAAACACATAACGCAACGCGTTGGGTGTTTCAAGAGCAACTGCAGTATCTTTTGAGAAAATCCCTGGAATATTTTCAGCAAAAAAGAAAATAAAAACAAAAATGGTAGATGCTAAAAAAACAGAATAACGAATAGAAATACTAATCACTTTTCGAACACGTTCCGTATTTTTTGCTCCATAATTATACCCTGCAATGGGTAAAAACCCTTGAGTGATTCCAAGAATTGGAAAGGTTGCAAACATTAGCATTCTGCTAATGATAGCATAGACAGCAATAGATGATTCACCTCCATAGGAAAACAAAATATTATTAACCAAAAGCACTGTAATACTTACCATTGCTTGGCGTGCCAAGGTAACGGACCCCAAGGAGGAAATTTCTTTTATCAATAATGGTTGTAATCTAAAAGAGCTCAACGTTGGATGTAAACTGCTCTTTTTTGATAGAAAAAAATAAATAATATAAAGCGCACACACTCCATAAGAAAGGGTGGTAGCCCAGGCAGCTCCCATCATGCCCCAATCAAAAATGTTAATAAAAATATAATCTAAAAACAAATTTGAAACAGATGGTAAAAGCATTGCATACATGGCATTTTTGGGTTTTCCTTCAGCCCGAATGGTATTATTTGCCATCATACAAAATGCTAACACAGGAACCCCATAAAGAACAATTACATAATAGGTTTTAGCGAGTGAAAAAAGAGATCCTTTCCCCCCAAAAAGGACAATGATCTGATCTACAAAAGACAACCCAAAAATGACCACAATAATGGTCAACAAAAAAGTTAACGTGATTTGATTTCCAAAGGTATTTTCTGCTTTAAGATGATTTTTTTCTCCTAGGGCTCTGGAAATAATAGAAGCCCCTCCCACACCAATAGCCATTCCTAATGCCGCAATAAAAAAAGAAACGGGCAATACAACATTAATTGCAGCAATGGCATTAGAACCAATCCACTGCCCAACAAAAATAGTGTCAATCAATATATTGAGTGACATAACCAAAATTCCAATGGATGCAGGTAATGCTTGTTTAACTAATAATTTTGGGATGGAATCCGTTCCTAATAACTCCGTGAGATTTTTGCTCATGAAACACTTTCGTTAAGAGCCCATTCGTCAATCCATCTACTTAAAACATTTACCCAATCATCTCTATCGTTGATACACGGAATTACATGTAAGTGCTTCCCTCCTTTATCTTCGAAATCTTCTGCTGCCTCCATTCCAATTTCCTCAAGTGTTTCCAAACAATCTGACACAAACGCGGGGGTTGCAATAGCAAGTTCCTTAGTTCCTCCTTGAGCAAAAGCCTCAACTGTTTTGTCAGTGTATGGTTTTAACCAGGATCCTAAAATTGAAACTCGAGACTGAAAACTTGTTGAAAATGTTCCTTCTTTTAAATCAAGATATTCAGCGACTTTAACTGTAGTCATCTCACACTGATGACGATAGCAATATGCATGAGCAGGAGAGTCATTAAAACAACACTTACCGTCCATTTTACAATGTGATTTTGTAACATCAGACTTTCTAATATGACGGTTCGGAACACCGTGATAGGAAAATAAAATATGCTCCCAGTTTTTTCCCTGCAAAGCTTCTTGAATTGAATTTCCTAGTACTCGGATATAATCTGGATGATTGTAAAAGGCCGGTAAAGAAGTGAATTCCATTTGTGGAAAATACTTTTCTCTTAACTCTTCAGCTAAGACTAGAATAGTTTCGGTAGTTGCCATAGCAAACTGAGGATACAATGGAACTAAAAAGACTTCAGTCACTCCTTGGTCGGCCAATTCTTTTAATCCCTCATGAATGGAAGGTGTTCCATAACGCATCGCAAGGGCAACAGGTATGGAAACCTTTTTTTGTACTTTTTTCTGAAGCCGCTCTGAAAGTACAATCAGAGGGGAACCTTCTTTCCACCATATTTTTCTGTAGGCTTTTGCAGATTTTTTAGGTCGGGTTTTTAAAATAATTCCTTTTACCAAAAAAGATCGAAACCATTTGGGTAAATCAATTACCCTCTCATCCATCAAAAACTCTCCTAAATAATCTCTTACATCCTTTGTTTCAGTACTGTATGGGGATCCCAAGTTGACTAGTAATACTCCTTTCATTCACAATTTTTTACGAAGATAATGAACCTAAATATTTCTTGGGAGTGGTTCCATATTTCTTTTTGAAAGCGGCAATAAAATGGCTCGCAGTACTATACCCTAATTTAAGGCCAACTTCATTGACATTAAATTTTTGAGAGTTCAACATTCGCCTTGCCTCTTCCATTTTATGATCCAAAAGGTACGCAAAGACAGTATCACCATAAAGTTGCTTAAACCCTTCTTTTAATTTTTTTAATGACAATCCGATTTCTGTAGCCAAATTTTCTAGAGAAGGTGGGTCAGACATTCGCTCCAAAATAATATCTTTTGCTTTTCTTATTTTCCTTACGTTTTCTTCATCCACCAAAAAAGGGCACTGCTCCAGAGAGGGGTCTTCGCTTTTATTAAAATACAAACTCAGTAATTCATAAACCTTCCCCTTAAAATATAAACTCTTCATACTGTCATGTACTTTTGCCTGTAAAATCTGACTCAAAACAACAGCAATTGATGAAGTAAATGGTAAGTTATCATAATACTTTTTAGAACTATTTTCTGGAGTGAGAAACGAAATATGATCTGCGTCAGCAGAAAATAAAGAATGAAATTTTGATATCGAAATCAGCACACTAACGAGCCAACTGTTTGGCGCTAATTCTACCTGAATCGGCAATGCCTTTTGAGGGTTAAAAAGCAACATTGAGTGATCCTCATTTACTGGAAAACTATAATTCCCTTCGTTAAAAATAAAATTCATTTGTCCCTTCAAACAAAAATGGAATTGGATAAGGTCTTGATTTACTGGATATTTTTCAATAACCGCATCTTGGGAGTCATTTTTAACTCTCAAAACAGTAAATCCAGAATCCAAAACACTCACTTGAAAAGTACTTTTAACGTCATTTTTAATCTCCATCTTCAAATACTATTTAATTTTTAACCCTAAAAAAGTGCTTAATAAATTAGCTCAATACAACAAAAATAAGACTTTTTGAAAGTTAGTTGCCAAAAATTGAAAAAAAAACCTTTAGAGTTATTTTAAAACTTTTCATCGTTATTTTTTAGAATACTACTCCCTTACTTTTGTGTTCAAATTTATAGAATTACCTTTTTGACCAAAGCCGAACATTTTCACGCAATAGGTGTCAGTTATAAAACTGCTGATATTGACCAACGTGGCCAATTTAGCCTCAATGACACTCAGCTACATGCACTTTTTCTAGATGCAAAAGATTCTGGTGTTACTGACTTTTTAGTAATTAATACATGTAATAGAACGGAACTATATAGCTGGACAGCTAAACATGAAACACTCGTAAATCTTCTTTGTAAGCATTCGGGGGGAGATAAAAAAATATTTGACAAAATTGGATATACGTACAGTGATAGGGATGCTTTTCATCATCTTTTTAGAGTAGGAACAGGGCTTGAAAGTCAGATTTTGGGTGATTTTGAAGTGATTGGACAGATTAAGCAAAGCTTTTATCGATCAAAAAAAATGCAGCTTGCTCACGGATCTCTTGAACGACTTACCAATGCTGTGATTCAAGCCAGTAAAAGAATTAAAACTGAGACCGAAATATCGAGTGGTGCAACTTCCGTTGCTTTTGCCTCAGTACAGTATATATTAAAGAATGTTACTGATATTTCTCAAAAAAATATCCTTCTTTTTGGCACTGGTAAAATTGGGGCTAATACGTGTGAAAATTTAGTGAAACACACCCAAAACGACCACATTACACTAATTAACAGAACACAAGAAAAGGCAGAAAAAATTGCAGGAAAATTTCCTGTTAAAGTTAAGCCTTATGGCGAACTAACTTCTGCCATTCATCAATCCAATGTGCTCATTGTTGCCACAGGAGCTCAAAAGCCAACCGTATCTGTTGATTTGATTCATAACACAAAGCCCTTACTAATACTAGACCTGTCCATCCCGAGAAATGTAGCACCTGAAGTCAACAAACTGCCAAATATTGAGGTGATTCACTTGGATGAACTTTCACAAATTACCGACGCTACTTTTGAAAAACGAAAAAAATATATCCCTCAAGCGGAACAAATATTGAACGAGGTGGAAGACGATTTTCATGTTTGGCTAGAACACCGCAAATACGTCCCTACACTAAAAGCCTTTAAAAAGAAACTAACTCAAATTGAAAATTTTGATGAAGATTGGGAATTAGAAACAAGTCCAGATCGAATGGCCCAAAAACTTACCGGTCAAATTGCTGCTTACTTGAGATCAAACCCAAAAGAAGCTGATAAAACCGTGGCCTTACTGAACGAAGTATTTCAATTGAGTCCAGAAAATTACAGTTAGGATGGTACGCATCGGAACTAGAAAAAGCAAATTAGCTTTGTGGCAAGCCAACGAGGTCAAAGCTATATTAGAATCAGAAGGCTATCCTTGTTGCTTAGTTCATATAGAAAGCAATGGAGATCAAGATCTAAATCAACCTCTGTATGCTATGGGAATACAAGGTGTTTTTACTAAAACATTAGATACCGCATTACTTAATGAAAAGATAGACATTGCTGTCCATAGCCTAAAAGATGTGCCAACTTTATTACCCAAGGGAATCAATATAAAAGCAGTCCTTTCTAGAGGAAACCCTATGGATGTTCTGGTATATAATCCTGCATTTATGGGCTGGGAAACTGAAGCTTCAATAGGTACTGGTAGTTTGAGAAGAAAGGCACAATGGCTGAGGAAAAATCCGAAACATCAAGTAGAAAACCTGAGGGGTAACTTGCAAAAAAGAATTGAAAAACTAAATAATTCAAATTGGTCAGGAGCTATTTTTGCACAGGCAGGTTTGGATCGTTTGAATTTACTCCAGGACAACTATGAAGTGCTGGAATGGATGATCCCTGCTCCTTCTCAAGGAATTATAGGAATCGCCTCTTTAGAAAAAAACAAAGAACTTAATGCTGTTTTAGATAAAATAAATTGTGCTGAAACTTCACTGTGCGCACAAATTGAACGTTCGTTCTTAAACACTTTGGAAGGAGGCTGTACCGCTCCTATAGGCGCTCATGCTTATTGTATTGAAAATACACTATACTTCAAAGGGGGGCTTTTCAGTTTGGACGGAACTATTGCGATCGTTCATGAAGAAAATACACCCTTGGAAAACACTAAAGAGTATGGGGTCAAAGCAGCTCAAAAGATTTTAAATGAAGGAGGAAAAGAACTCATGAAACAAATCAAATCCCAATTGTAATGCGTTTACTTTCAACTAAACTACTTACAGTAAATTTTAAGGATCGTTTGGTTCAAAAGGGATTTTCATTAGTTGAATTTCCCTTTATTAAAATTAAACCCTTAGATACAGAAATTAAAACACTAGAAGATAACATTATAATAACCAGCCAAAATGCGGCTAGTTTAGTCCTAAATAACCCTCACTTATTACCTAAATTAGAGGGGAAAAATTATTTTTGTGTAGGGGAGAAAACAAAAATGCTTTTGACAGGAAATGGTCTAAAAGTGATAAAAATGAGTCAAAATGCATCAATTTTGTCCAATTTTATAACAAAAAATCATAAAAATGCCTCTTTTTCGTTTTTATGTGGAATACAAAGAAGACCAGAAATCGAAACCGAATTAGCAAAAAATAAAATCCCCTTGTCCGTACATAAAATTTATGATACCCTTTACAACTCTACTGTGATCGAATCCCAGTTTGACGGGATCCTTTTTTTTAGTCCTTCCGCCGTTGAAAGTTATTTTAAAAAGAATACTTGGACGTCTGAAACACATGGATTTTGTATCGGCTCAACAACAGCTGCAAGTTTATCTAATTTCACGGAAAATTTCAGCGTTGCCAAAACACCTAATGAAAATCAACTATTATTAAGTATTCACCACTATAATACGCACCACTATGCTCAAAAATGATCTTTTTCTAAAAGCGTTAAACGGAGAAACTGTAAATCGTCCTCCAGTATGGATGATGCGCCAAGCAGGTCGCTATCTCCCAGATTTCATGAAGCTAAAAGCTAAATATGAGTTCTTTACCCGCTGCCAAACTCCGGAGTTAGCCACTGAAATTACGATCATGCCCATCGATCAAATAGGCCCCGATGCTGCTATTCTTTTTAGTGATATCCTTGTGGTACTTCAGGCCATGCAAATTCCTGTTGAAATGAAAGATGGAATCGGCCCTTGGATTCCAAATCCTATTCGATCTTCAGAACAGGTTTCTCAAGTCATTGTCCCTGATATTCACGAACATTTAGGCTATGTTTTAGATGCTGTAAAGATGACCAAACAAGCGCTCAACGATCGTGTACCACTTATAGGATTTGCAGGATCCCCCTGGACTTTATTGTGCTATGCCGTTCAAGGGCAGGGATCAAAAAACTTTGATATAGCTAAAGGTTTTTGCTTTAGTCAACCTGAAGCTGCTCATGCTTTACTTCAAAAAATAACAGATACAACCATTGCATATTTGAAAGAAAAGGTGAAAGCAGGAGTACATGCAGTTCAAGTATTTGACTCTTGGGGAGGACTACTCTCTCCAGACGATTATTCTATTTTTTCTTGGCCCTATATTCAGCAAATAATAGATGCTTTAAAAGAGGATATCCCGGTTATTGTTTTTGGAAAAGGATGTTGGTTTGCCTTAAATGAAATGGGACGTTCTGGAGCATCAGCTTTAGGAGTAGATTGGACCTGTACCGCCCGAAATGCAAGATATTTGTCAGGGGGTCAAATCACGTTGCAAGGAAATTTTGACCCTTCGCGACTACTTTCGCCTATCCCAGAAATCAAAGCAGGTGTTCACAAAATGATAAATGAATTTGGAAAAGATAAATACATCGTCAATTTGGGCCATGGTATCCTCCCAAATATCCCAGTTGATCATGCCAAAGCCTTTGTTGACGCTGTTAAAGAATACACTCCTTAAACAAAAAAAATGAAAGATCAGTTTTATTCCTACATCAAAAATCTGCAAAACCAGATTACGGAAGCTTTTGAAAAAGTGGATGGTTCTGCCACTTTTATTGAAGATGAATGGAACAGAGCCGAAGGAGGTGGGGGGCGTAGTCGTATTATTGAAAATGGATCAGTAATTGAAAAAGGAGGAGTTAATATTTCTGCAGTTCACGGGCCTTTACCCGAAAGCATGCGATCGTATTTTAAAGTTGATGAGGTAGATTTTTTTGCTTGTGGATTGAGTTTGGTGATTCATCCTAAAAATCCAATGGCCCCTACCGTTCATGCAAACTGGCGCTATTTTGAAATGTACGATAAAACAGGGAATTGTATTGACCAATGGTTTGGTGGTGGCTTAGACCTAACCCCATATTATCTGTTTGAAGAAGATGCACAGCATTTTCATCGTCAATGCAAAAAAGCTTGTGATATTCATCATCCCGATTTTTACCTTGAATTTAAAAATAAATGTGATGCTTACTTTCACAATCCTCATCGTGAGGAAGCAAGAGGTGTAGGGGGGTTATTTTTTGATTATTTAAAAGAAGACAAAGAATTCACTATTCAAGACCGATATGATTTCACCACCGAAATAGGCAATAATTTTTTAGCTGCTTACCTTCCTATATTGGAAAAAAGAAAATCAATGAAATATTCTGCAGCCCAAAGAACTTGGCAGGAAATAAGAAGGGGGCGCTATGTCGAATTCAATCTTGTTCATGACAAAGGAACACTGTTTGGATTAAAAACCAACGGTCGAATTGAAAGTATTCTTATGAGTCTTCCTCCAGCGGTTCAATGGCGGTATGATCATCATCCTGAAGAAGGGAGTGAAGAATATAATTTAGTAACTGTTTTAAAAAATCCAAAAGTCTGGGTCTAAATCATATGATTGCATCATTTAATATTTTGTACATTAAAACTTTAAAAAAGTTCATATCATGAATACCCTTTCCATCTTATTTGTACTCCCCCTACTGATTATTTTCTCATACTTGTTTGACGCCTTTGCTCGAAAAACAAAATTTCCAGCGGTCATTTTACTCATGATTACAGGTATTATAGTTCGAGCAATAACGAATGCCTACGGCTATAATGAATTTGGTTTTGTTGATAATTTAATCCCTGTTCTAGGTACCATTGGATTAATTCTAATTGTACTTGAAGGAGCTGTTGAATTAGAAATTAGCAGGGAAAAACTCCCCTTAATTTTAAAGGGATTTCTTGCCGCTCTTTTTATTCTTGTTGCAAATATATGGGTCTTAAAATGGGTCTTTGGCTTCCTTTTTCAAATGGGAAATAGTGAAGCAATTTTGTATGCAATCCCACTATCCATTATCAGTAGTGCAGTTGCTATTCCTTCTACTGCCGGTTTGATAAGTAAAGAACGAGAGTTTGTAATCTACGAATCTACTTTTTCCGATATTTTGGGAATTATGATTTTCAATTATGCGATTCGACAATTTGAATCAGGTCAGCCACTCATCGGGGCAACTCCTCTGGTTTCTCTAGGCCTTCAAATTTTGGGGGTTATCGTAATATCCCTTGCCATCACCTATGTTCTCTTTCGACTTTTACAGCAAATTCATCATCATGTAAAATTCTTTTTAATTTTAGCTTTACTTATACTAGTATATGCTTTTGGAAAACTATTTCACCTTCCTGCCCTTGTAACAATTTTTATATTCGGAATATTCTTTAGTAATGTTAAAAGCTTACTCCCTAAATTTCTACTCCGTTATTTAGACATAGAGCAATCCGAAAAAGGATTCCATGAATTTCATATTCTAACAGCAGAATCAACCTTTATTGTACGGACTTTCTTTTTCTTATTTTTTGGGTTTTCTATCAAAATCTTAGATTTTGATAGTTTTTCACCTGTGATTTACGGATTAATTATTTTTCTAATTATGCTTATTCTAAGGTATGTTTATTTGACCGTTTCTACCTTTAGAATAAAACCTAGTTCTTTAGTTTACATGTCCCCTCGCGGGTTGATTAGTATCCTCCTTTTTATTCAACTCAAAGACGTTTCATTCATCAATACATCAACAAGTCCAATTGACGAAAGAGTTCTTTTGATTGTTATTTTAAGTTCAATGTTTGTTATGCTTCTCGGGACATTAAAAAAACCAAAGGTTGAAGAAACTAACATCCCAGAGGAGGGAGAGGAAAATAATTCCGAAAATATAATTGTTGATACACAATTAGAACCTCAAAACATCCCTGACACTGAAAGTAAAAATTTAAACGAAAGCGAAACTGAAAATCCATAAAACCAAAAATCATGTATCCTATTCAGCGCAACAGAAGACTCCGAAGCTCTGCAACTCTTAGAGCACTTGTTCAAGAATATCATCTAAACCCAAGCGATTTTATTGTCCCTTTATTTGTTATAGAAGGAACACAAAAAAAAGAAGCAATCGCTTCTATGCCAGGGTATTATCGATTATCCACAGACTTAATTGCTGAAAAGGCAAAATCTTTGTGGAAGCTAGGGTTAAAATCTATTTTGCTCTTTGTGAAAGTACCCGACAATTTAAAAGACAATAAAGGCACTGAAGCCTTAAATCCAGACGGCCTGATGCAACGCTCCATAAAAGCCGTGAAAAATGCCACCCCTGAAATGATCGTTATGACCGATGTGGCCCTTGATCCTTATTCCTCTTTTGGGCATGACGGTATCGTGGAAAAGGGCAAAATTGTAAATGACCCTACTCTTGAAGTTCTTGCCTCCATGGCACATTCTCATGCCCTAGCTGGAGCAGATATTGTTGCACCAAGTGATATGATGGATGGACGCATTTTAGCCATTCGAAGACGTTTAGAACAAGAACAATTTCAGGATACTGCCATCATGAGTTATAGTGCAAAATACGCTTCCTCTTTTTATGGTCCCTTTCGAGATGCTTTAGATTCTGCTCCAGGTTTTGGTGATAAAAAAACCTATCAGATGGACTTTGCCAACCGTAAAGAAGCAGTCATCGAGACACAACGAGATATTGAAGAAGGAGCTGACATTGTAATGGTAAAACCAGGTTTGGCCTATCTAGATATTATTCGTGACTTAAGAGAATCCGTGAGTGCTCCCATAGCAGCATATCAAGTAAGTGGAGAATATGCAATGCTGAAAGCTGCTGCTGAAAAAGGATGGCTTGATCACGATGCGGTGATGATGGAACAATTACTTAGTTTTAAAAGAGCAGGTGCTTCACTTATTGCTTCCTATTTTGCAGAAGAAGCTGTCAAATTACTATGACACTTAATTATTTTAAAAAATTAATTAATGCTTTGTTACCCCATAGCCTCTTTGAGGTGCAAAGGGTTTTATAGAAAGTGTCGTAGTTTGTCCAGAAATTAATTCTGAAACCAATTTACCCGTTGCAGGGCCCAAACTCCATCCCATCATAGAATGTCCCGTAGCCAACACCAAATTAGAAACTGCTGAATGTCTTCCTATAAAAGGCAAACCATCTGGTGAAAGGGGTCTTAATCCACATTGAACATCATTTAAAGACTTCTTTGGAACCTCAACTTTAGGGTAATATTCTGTCGCTGCTTTTGCAATTGCCGCCACGCGTTTGGGCATGATTTTATGGTTGATTCCTGAAATTTCCATTGTCCCTGCAAAACGTGTAAATCCTTGCATGGGAGTGACTGCAACTTTTGCTTCTAATAAAATTGCAGGAAGGGAAATACCCGTGTCAGCATTAACATTTAAACGGTATCCTTTTCCTGCTTGTACAGAAAGTTTGATCCCCAAATTTTTTAAAAGTGTTTCAGACCAAGCCCCAGAAGCAATTACTACCTCATCTGCTTTGAGCAATTTATCATTTGTGATAACCGAAGTAATTTTATCCCCTTGTTTTTGAAACCCTTGAACTTCTGTGTCTAATTTAAAACTCACTCCTTTTTTTTCTAGGGTAGTTTTTAAATTTTCCATAAAAATTTCTGGAGTACTGTGTGCATCACTCTCATACCAATAAGCCCCTGCAATATCCATTGGAGCCCCCGGCTGAAGGGCCATCACCTGTTTATTATCAAGCTGCTTAATTGTCAAGCCCAGATTTCTAGCCCAATTTACTACTTCAGCTTCTTCTTTTTCCGCATGGGAAGATTGATAAGCCATTAAAAGACCTTTTGTCTCCAGATGAAAATCAAACCCACCTGATTGTTGCATTTCCAAATAGAGCTGTTTACTTAACAGATTAATGTCTAAAATAGTTTTTAATGATTGTTGAACATGTTCTGGGGTACAAGATTTCATGAATTTTAATCCCCATTCTATTAAATCCTTATTCAATCTAGGTTTTACATAAAACGGACTTGAAGCATTAAACATCCACTTAATTCCTTTAGAAATCATTCCTGGCGCAGCCATTGGAACAATATGACTCGGAGTTAAATAGCCTGCATTTACGTTAGAAGCACCCCCAATAAGATTCCCTTTATCAAGAACAACAACATCATGGCCTTCTTCTTTGAGATAATAGGCTGTTGAAAGTCCTACAATACCCCCTCCAATAACGATAACTTTTTTTTGTGGCATATTAAATTACTTGAAATCCTTCTACATAAGGATCTTCAGGGTCAAGAATTAATTGATTATAACCAATAATCCTTGCATCTCCTTCAATACTTGGGATCATCCCAGAGAAATCTCCTACCTGAACTGCTGCCTCAACTCTTCCTTTAAAAACAGATCCTATAATGCTTTCATGAATGAAAGTATCTCCAACTTTTAACTTCCCTTTTGCAAACCATTGTGCCATACGAGCAGAAGTTCCTGTTCCACAAGGAGAACGATCAATAGCCTTGTCACCATAAAAAACTGCATTACTTGCTGTCGTACCCTTTTGAGTCGGTAAACCACCCCATAAAACATGACTACACCCTTGTATTTTTTCATCTAAAGGATGATTAAAAGAATAAGACTCATTTATCGTTTTTCGAATAGTACGACTCCAGCCAATTAATTGACCTGCTGTATAATCTGCTATTCCTTTAAAGTTTTCTTGAATATCAATTATTGCATAAAAGTTACCACCATAGGAAACATCAATTGATAAGTTACCTAATTCTGGGCATTCGATAACTAAGTCTGAAGCTGCTAAAAAGCCTGGTACATTTGTAAACCGAACAGATGTTACTTTAGTTCCTTCTTTGTGATAGTTTGCAATAACCAACCCTGCTGGGGTTTCCACTCGTAAAATACCTGCAACTTTTGGATGCACCAGACCCTCTTCTAGAAGGATTGTTAATGCACCTATAAGGCCATGACCACACATGGGAAGACATCCACTGGTTTCGATAAATAGAATTCCAACATCATTTTGTGAATCGTTGGGATCATAATAAAAACTTCCACTCATCATGTCATGTCCACGGGGTTCAAACATTAAGCCCGTTCGAATCCAATCAAAATCTTTTAGAAAATGCACCCTTTTTTCACCCATATTTTTACCTTCCAAACAAGGGCTCGGTCCTTTGACCAATCGTACTGGGTTACCTGCAGTATAGGCATCAACACAATCAAAAACTAAGCGTTCTTTTTGATTCATAATGCATTCGTAGTTAATATTCCATTGACATTCCTTAGAATTCCTAAAGGGTTTTTGTTTTGTAAAGTAACTGGCAAAAGTAAATCAGGGCAATCTTGAAAAGCAATAGGACGTAACCACCGATATATTGCATCTGATCCAACTGAGGTGAAACGACTATCAGTAGTGGCAGGAAAGGGTCCGCCGTGTTGCATGGCTTGATTAACTGCAACTCCTGTTGGAACTCCTTCAAACAGTATTCGCCCAACTTTAGCCTGTACCTTTGGCAATAAAATCTTAAGGTTGTGCTGGTCTTCTGTAGTACTTAAAATTGTAGCCGTTAATTGTCCTTTAAGCACTTGTGCAACGTTTACCATTTCATCTATAGAATGACATTGAACCACCAAACTAAAAGGTCCAAAAACTTCTTCTGAAAGTAATGGTGATTCAATGAAATCAGCTCCTGAGACAACCCCCAATGCCGAATCATTTTCATTAAATAGATGGACTTGAACTCCACTGTTTGATGAACTCAAGTGAGTTATTTGTTTCTTATATCTTGCTTCAATATTTGAATGAATCATTGGCGGTAATTCCATGGTAGCCATTTTATTCTTAATCTCTTCTACTAAACTACTTTCATTTGAGGAATCACAGATTACAATTATCCCTGGATTTGTACAAAATTGGCCTGTACCCAAAGTAATTGAAACTGAAAGATCAGCTGCTAAATTTTCATCCGTTTTTAGTTTATTCTCTAAAATAAAAATAGGGTTTATACTTCCCATTTCTGCAAACACAGGTATGGGCTCACTTCGTTTTTGAGCCAAATCATACAAGGCTTTTCCCCCTGTAAAGCTTCCTGTAAAGCCAACTCCTTTTATCAAAGGGTGTCGCACCAATTGGCTTCCAATCTGGTGTGATTCTCCGCCTAAATGTGAAAATAATTCAAGTGGTAAACCCGTTTTTTTTAATGCTGAATGGATCGCTTGAGCCACCAATTCACTTGTTCCAGCATGATAGGGATGTCCTTTAACAATTACTGGGCATCCGGCAGCTAAGGCAGAAATAGTATCTCCGCCAGCAGTTGAAAATGCTAATGGAAAATTACTTGCTCCAAAAACAACCACAGGACCTATCGGAACTAATATTTTTCTTAGATCAGGTCCATTTGTATGAAGGGTAGCCTGTGAAAAAGATCCATCCTCTAATACCTCAATAAAACGTTCTATTTGATCCAAGGTTCGCTGTAGTTCTCCTTTTGCTCTTCCCTCAGGCAACGCGGATTCTTCTTGGTATGCTGCTAAAATTTCAACACTATTTTGTTTTATCTCTTCTTGAATAATTTTTAAAAAATGAGCGCGCTTTTCAAAACTTGTTGCTGCATAAATCTCAGAAACCCCTGAGGCTCTTAAAGTGGCTTGCTCTATTTGTTCTGTTGAAGCTTCCTGAAACAGTGGGGTTAAATATTCCTTTGTTTTTGGATTCATTGTTTGGAAACAAGCTTCCGTTGTAATCGATTCCCACAAACCACCCACTAAATTTTGTCCTGTAATCATAGATATTTTTTATAATCTAAATTTTGAGGTCGATTCGCCATTCCCTCTGCAATAATTTTTTCTACTTTTAGTAACGCCTCTCCCGAGAGAGGAAGTCTAGGTTTTCTAACATATCCTGTCCCAAGTCCTGTAGCAACTTCACACAATTTAATATTCTGGACCAACTGAGGAGAAATATCTAACTCCAAAAGAGGTAAAAACCATCGGAAAACGGCTCTTGCTTTTTCCCACTCTCCTGCTTTACAGTAGGTGTAAATAGCAACTGTTTCCTCAGGAAAGGCATCAACTAAGCCAGCAACCCAACCATTTCCTCCCATTAATAAACATTCCATTGCAATCGTGTCTACCCCACATAGTATTTTAAAACGATCTCCAAAACGATTAATCATTCGGGTTACATTGGTAATGTCTCGTGTTGATTCTTTTACAGCCGTAATATTTTTATGTTTTGATATCGCTTCAAACATAGCTAAAGTAACTTCTATCTTATAATCTACAGGATTGTTGTAAATCATAATTGGAAGTTCTGTTGACTCGGCTATTGCAGAAAAAAATGCCACTGTCTCATCATCAGTTGCTTTGTATCGCATGGGGGGCAACAACATAAGTCCATTAGCACCATTTGCTTCAGCACTTTTAGCAACTTCTACGGCCTCGGAAGTTGACTGCTCCGCAATATTCATGATAACGGGGATTTTTCCATCTACCTCAGCTAAGGTTGCATCAAGTAAAATCTTCTTTTCTTCATGGGTCAGCGTACTAGCCTCACCAAGGGTTCCTCCCAAAATAATGCCATGTACTCCAGCTTTAATTTGATGTGCCAAATTATTTTTAAAAGCTTCTAGGGAAAGATTCCCCTCCGCATCAAATTGAGTCGTAATTGCAGGCATTACACCTTCCCAATTAAAGTTTTTCATTTCAATAGGTATTGATTTATTATAAAGGCTAATATAAGTTTTTAAAAAATTATTTTTAACTAACTTGAAAAAACGAATCGAAGGAAACAAAAAATGCCCTAATTATGGATACAAGCTACTTTAATAGCCCGATTGGTTGGATGGAAATTAAAACAACAAATGACGTATTGACGGGCTTGCACTTTATCGATTCACCAAAAAATAAACAGTCGCCATTAAAGAAAATCAATCTCGAAATTGAAGTACAGTTGGAAAACTATTTTAAACACAAACCTATCAAATTCAATTTTTCAATAGCTCCCCAAGGAACTCCTTTTCAAAATAAAATCTGGGGATTAGTTTCACAAATTAAGCCTGGAAAAACACTTTCCTATGCTGAAATAGCTGAAAAATATGGTAATAAAAAAGCAATTCGAGCTATCGGTAGTGCCATCGGAAAAAATCCAGTTATGATTTTTATTCCCTGTCATCGAGTAATTGGAAGTAACGGTTCCATGGTGGGTTATGCAGGTGGAATTACTAATAAAAAGTGGCTTTTGGAGCATGAAGGTTTTCCTATTCAAAAAAGTTTAAATTTGTAAATATCAAGTCATTAAAACTCATCAATAATATTAAATTTAAATGAAAAAAGTTTTTAAAATTTTTGGGTTTATTCTCATTGTTCTAACCGGCGGTCTATATATTTCTGACTACAGCTATCTATTGGATGGTGTTTTTAAAATCTACTTAACGGGCCATAAAACTGCTTTTCTTAGTGATTACAATTATTTTGATAACAGAACTTTAGCAGCTTCTGAAAATCCTCAAGCTTGGCCGATTCACAGCGAATACAATACAATTTCACTTTCAGATGATTTAGAACAGCACCATAAAAAAACAGGTACTGTTGCCTTTTTAGCAATTAAAAATGACAGTCTATATTTTGAAAAATACTATGATGGATATGGTGTAGACTCAAAAAGTAATTCTTTTTCTGTTGCCAAAAGTTTTGTTTCAGCACTTTTGGGTAGAGCCATTATGGATGGTTACATTCAAGATTTAGATCAGCCGGTAAAAGATTTTATACCTGAGCTAAAAGGTTTTTATGCTGATCAAGTAACCGTTGGTGATCTTGCAAGCATGGCCTCGGGACAACGTTGGGAAGAGAAATATTATTCTCCATTTTCTATAACTGCTGCTGCCTATTTTTTAAAAGACCTCGATGCCGCTATTCTAGATCAACCTATTGAGGAAGCTCCAGGAAAGTCATTTATCTACAAGAGTGGAACTACTCATTTATTGGGGATGGTAATTGCAAAGGCTACAGGAAAAAATTTAACTGAATACCTTTATGAGACTATCTGGAATCCAATAGGTGCAGAACATGAAAGCCTTTGGCAAATAGATAGTAACAAAAATGGATCTGAGAAAGCGTATTGCTGTATTGCATCAAACGCTAGAGACTTTGCGCGACTTGCAAAATTGTATAAAGATCACGGGAAATGGAATGGAAAAGTGCTATTGGATTCTACTTTTATTGCAAAATCTTTACGCCCTAGATTTCCGGAAAGTCCTGAATACGGTTACAGCTGGTGGCTTAAAGAATACAAAGGTCATCATGTTTATATGATGCGAGGACACTTGGGGCAGTATGTGATTACTTTTCCGGAAGAAAACTTAATATTGGTTCGTTTAGGGCACTCCAAAGGTCCCAATGGAAAAGATGGAGATCCCTTTACACCCGACATTTATACCTATATGGATGCAGCCTTAGAAATCAACAAAAATGTTAACAGACCTTGACCTACATAAAATCTTATTCCTTGATATAGAGACTGTTCCTCTGTATCCAAATTTTGAGGATGCTCCTGAGGTTGAACAACGCTATTTTGAAGAAAAAACAGCCTATCAAAGAAAAGAGAATTTCAGCCCTCAAGAATTTTACAATCGTGCTGGAATATGGGCAGAATTTGGAAAAATAGTTTGTATTTCTGTAGGCTATTTTGGTCCTCAAAAAAAATCGAGAGATTTCAGGTTAAAAACATTCAAAGGAGAAGAGGCAACTCTATTAAATGAATTTAAAGTGCTGGTGGAACAGTATTTCAATTCCCCTAAACATCTTTTTTGTGGACATAATGCAAAGGAATTTGATTTCCCTTTTATTGCCAGAAGAATGTTGATTCACCAAATCTCAATCCCCAAGTCTCTCCAGCTTTTTAATAAAAAACCATGGGAAGTACCTCATCTAGATACGCTTCACCTTTGGCGATTAGGAGATTATAAACATTACACCTCTTTAAAATTGATGGCCTATGTGTTAAACATCCCTTCCCCAAAAGATGATATTGACGGGAGTCAGGTGGCTGATGTATTTTATAAAGAAAAAGACATAAATCGAATTGCCGTCTATTGTGAAAAAGATGTGGTAACGGTAGCTCAAATAATTCTTAAACTAAGAAACGAAAACCTTCTTACGGATAAAGAAATCACTTTTAGTAGTTAAAAAAATGAGTATATTATAAAACTTTTAATCACTGGAAAACAAACCTTATGAGTTCTGATTTACAACAATATGATGCCATTGTAGTAGGTACCGGAGTTAGTGGTGGCTGGGCTGCTAAAGAATTATGTGAAAATGGATTAAAAACCTTAGTGTTAGAACGGGGTCGGATGGTTAAGCATCTAGAAGATTATCCTACCATGCATCAAGATCCATGGGATATGCCACATGGAGGTGCCACACCAGACAAGATTCTTAAAGACTATGATAAACAAAAGCGCTGGGGGTTTGATGAAACCAAACGTCATTTTTACAATAAAGATTCTGAACATAATTATGATGAGGTGAAACCCTTTGATTGGATCCGGGGGAAACAAGTTGGTGGGCGTTCTCTTATTTGGGGAAGACAAACTTATCGCTGGAGTGATCTTGATTTTGAAGCCAATGCAAAAGATGGTCATGGAGTAGATTGGCCCATTCGCTATAAAGATATTGCTCCATGGTATGACCACGTAGAAAAATACATTGGCATTAGTGGTGAAGCTTTAAACTTATCCCAACTTCCTGACAGCAATTTTCTTCCAGCCATGGAATTAAATTGCTTAGAAACACACTTAAAAGAAAGTATCTCAAAATCCTATGATGATCGATTATTAACTATTGGTCGAGTAGCGCACATAACAAAAGGCACCAAAGAAGGGGCAGGAAGAACCGCTTGTCAATTCAGAAATAGATGCGATAGGGGATGTCCTTTTGGCGCGTATTTTAGCTCTAATTCTTCAACCCTTCCAGCAGCAGAAGCAACGGGAAACATGACTTTACGACCAAATTCCATTGTCGCTGAAGTGCTTTATGATGATAAAACTCAAAAAGCTACTGGAGTTCGCGTGGTAGACGCACGCACCAATGAATCTATTGAATTCAATTCAAGAATTATTTTTTTATGTGCCTCATCTATGGCATCCACAGCAATTTTAATGCAATCTAAATCAGATCGTTTCCCAAATGGTATGGGAAATGATAGTGGTGAGTTGGGACACAATATTATGGATCACCAATTAGGAAGTGGTGCCTCTGGAAACCATGATGGATTTAAGGATCAATATTATTCAGGAAGACGGCCTAACGGATTCTATATCCCACGATTCCGAAACCTTGGTAAGGATTCCAAAAAAGTAGATTTCCTGAGAGGGTATGGCTATCAAGGGGGAGCAGGAAGAGGTAATTGGACACAGGCAGTAAGCGAACTAGCGTACGGTAAAGATTTTAAAAATAGTATTTTAGAAGCAGGTGGTTGGTCACTTGGAATGGGTGGTTTTGGGGAAGTCCTTCCCTACCATGAAAATAAAATGTTTTTAAATTATGATAAGCTGGATCAGTATGGACTTCCCACTATTGTATTTGATGCGGAATTCAAAGAAAATGAGCGGATCATGAAAGAAGACTGGAAGGTTCAAGCAGCCGAAATGCTTGAGGATGCTGGTTTTAAAGAAGTTACTATTTTTGATTCGAATGCTCCAATTGGTAAAGGTATCCATGAGATGGGAACGGCTAGGATGGGTAAAAGTCCTAAAACATCTGTACTGAACAAACACAATCAAATTCATGGTGTAGCCAATGTTTTTGTTACTGATGGTGCCTGCATGACCTCATCTGCTAATCAGAATCCATCGCTCACCTATATGGCATTGACTGCTCGTGCAGCAAACTATGCTGTATCGGAATTAAAAAAACAAAATCTTTAAGGTTTTTGAATGAAACAAAAACCTACTGACACCCCGTTGATCGATGTAAAAAATCTTACCCTTCGAATCGGAAATGCAACTATCCTCAATGATATTTCATTTAAAATAGGGACACAAGAAATTGTTTCCCTTGTTGGAGAATCAGGAAGTGGAAAGTCTATAACCGCATTGTCACTCCTTGGGCTACAACCAGATAAATCGATCATTAAAGCAAATAGAATGGTGTTCAATGGAATTAATATTCGTGAACTCACCTCTAAAAACTGGCAAAAAATTCGAGGAAAGTCAATTGGAATGGTTTTCCAAGAACCACAATCTAGCTTAAATCCTTCCATGCGATGTGGGAAACAATTACAAGAAGTATTGCAGAAACACACTTCTCTTTCAAAAAATGAACAAAAACAGACTATAAGAGAGATGCTAGCTGAAGTACAACTTACGGATACAAAACGTATTTTGACCTCCTATCCTCATCAACTAAGTGGTGGTCAAAAACAACGTATTATGATTGCCATGGCTTTGCTTTGTAAGCCTAAACTCTTAATCGCTGACGAACCTACCACCGCACTAGACGTGACTGTTCAGAAGGAAATCATACAACTTCTTAAAAATTTACAACAAAAATATAAGATGAGTATTTTATTTATCTCCCATGACTTAGCCTTGGTAAAACAACTGGCAGATAGAGTTTTTGTAATGTATCAAGGACAAATTGTCGAAGAAGGAGAAACAAAATCACTATTTAAAATACCTCAACACCCCTACACCAAAGGATTACTTTTTGCTCGTCCAAAAACGGAAATTCGATTAAAACGATTACCCACTTTAGCGGATTATCAGTCTGGAGAATTTCAACCGACTATAATTTCGTCAGAAGAACGACAAAAAGTTCACTTAAAACTTTATAAAAAAACACCAATTCTTGAAGTTAAAGGACTAGAGAAAATTTATAAAAAAAGAAGCTGGAGGGGAGTAAATCAGGAATTTAAAGCAGTACGATCGTTAGATTTCTCTATTTATCCTGGTGAGACTCTGGGTCTCGTAGGTGAATCAGGTTGTGGAAAATCTACCCTTGCTAAAGCATTAATATATTTAGATCCTCCTTCCAACGGGAGTATTAAATTCGAAGGAAAACCTATTGTAAAATCTAGTAGGGCATTAAGAAAACTTCGCAAAGAAGTTCAGTTCATTTTTCAAGACCCTTATGCGGCTTTGCATCCTCTCAAAACCATAGGTAATGCCATTTCAGAAGTACTGCATGTTCATCAAATAACAACTACACCTCAAGAGCAGCTGAAGCGATGTCAAGAACTACTCAATCAAGTAGGTTTAAGTGACGCGTATTCGAAACGCTACCCACATGAGCTTTCTGGCGGTCAGCGTCAACGAGCAGTAATTGCACGTGCACTTGCTACAGAGCCCAAGCTATTAATTTGTGATGAAAGTGTTGCTGCCCTTGATATTTCAGTTCAAGCCCAAGTATTAAACTTGCTGAATGACCTGAAAAAAGAACTGGGTTTAAGCTACCTATTTATCTCTCATGATTTAGCGGTTGTAAAGTATATGTCTGACCGTGTAATGGTTATGGAACACGGACAACTTCAAGAGCTCCAAGAAGCAGACAAGCTCTATGCAAAACCACAACATACTTATACCAAAAAGTTAATCGATGCAATTCCTGTTTTGAACTTAAAGTAGTTTAAAAAAGTTGCTAAAAACTAAGGCAATTCAATATCATCCATCCGATTTAAACCAGAAATTACGGCGCTGGGTTTGGCACCAATTCCTGTATTTCATCAATTACTTTTAAAACTTCGCTAGATAATTTAATTGAGGCTGTGCCAATGTTTTCCTTGAGTTGCTCCAAAGAAGTTGCTCCAATAATATTACTGGTCACAAAAGGACGATCATTTACAAAAGACAACGCCATTTGTGTGAGAGTCATCCCATTTGCAATGGCAAGGTCATGATAAAGATCAACTGCCTGATTACATTGAGCATTACTATATCGGCTATAATTTGGGAATAAGGTAATTCTTCCATTTTCAGGTCTTTTACCTGCACGATATTTTCCGCTTAAGACACCGAAAGCTAGAGGAGAATAGGCCAACAAGCCCACATTTTCGCGATGACACACTTCCGCATTTCCTACCTCAAATGTTCTATTCAATAAAGAATAGGGGTTTTGTATCGTCCGCATTTTAGGTCGATTTTCATTCTGTGCCTGAAGGTATTTCATTGTGCCCCACGGGGTCTCGTTTGACAATCCTACATGACGAATATTACCCGCTTTAACATGCGAATTCAATGCATCTAAAACAAGTTCAAAATTTTCCTCCCATACTTCACCCTTTTCATAATGGTGACCTCTCTTCCCAAAGTAATTTGTATTTCGCTCTGGCCAATGAATTTGATAAAGGTCGATATAATCAGTTTGAAGGCGCTTTAAACTCCCTTCAATTGCAGTATCAATAGTTCTTTTGGAAAAACTCTTATCTGTTCTAACATGCTGTGTGAATTCTGCTGGACCAGCAATTTTAGAAGCTAGAATAACATTTTTTCTATTTCCAGTTTTTTTAAACCAGGTTCCGATAAACTTCTCTGTATCTCCTTGCTCTTCTTTTCGAGGTGGAACTGGATATAGCTCAGCGGTATCAAAAAAATTGACTCCATGTTCTACTGCATAATCCATTTGAGCATGTCCTTCGGCTTCACTATTTTGTCTACCCCAAGTCATAGTCCCAAGGCAAATTTTACTGACTTCAATATCAGTATCAGGTAAAAAATTATAATCCATCTATTTTAATTATTTAGTAAGGCATTTATTTCATCCCACTGGGGGCTTAATATTATTTCAATTCTACGATTAACTGCACGACCTGTTGCATTGTTATTTGGTGCGATTGGAACGTATTCACTTCGCCCAGCTGCCGTTAGATTCTGAGGTAAAACCGATTCGTTATTTAATAAAATTTTCACCACGGCTGTTGCCCTCTTAGTAGATAAATCCCAATTGGATTCTAAGGCCTCTTTTGGACTAAAAGGCACATTGTCAGTATGTCCCTCTATCACAACAACAATATCTGGATTTTCTGCTAAAACAGTTCCCAGTTGGCCCAATGCTTCTTGCCCTTGACTTCCCACATTCCAACTCCCCGATTTGAATAAAAGTTTGTTTTCCATAGAAATATACACCTTCCCGTTTCGCTGTTCAACAGTAAGACCTTTTCCTTCAAAGTTTAATAGTGCATCCGAAAGGCGTTTTTTCAATTCTAGCAATGCTTCTTTTTGCTCTGACATCAATAATTCTAATTGATCCACACGTTCAGAACGGGCTAATAACTGAGCTTCTTTGACTGCGATTTCTTTTAATAAAGCATTGTTTGCACCTATACTTTCTTGAATCTTTTGATCGCTATTTTGTTCAAGTAGCGCATATTCTTTACGCAAGATTTTCAACTGGCTCAAGCCCTCAGAAACACTATCTCTGGAACGTTGTAAATAGCCTTCCGTTTCTTGCCATTTTTGGTTTAAAAGATCAAATGCTTGTTGCGTAGAATCTCTTGACTTTTCTAATGAACGACGCTCCATTTTTAGAACAGAATATCGAGATTCTAAATCATTAAATACTTTGGTAGAAACACAACTCGAAACTATTACCATTAAAACAAGTAGCACTATAAAAGAATATTTTTTCATATTTAAAAATTTAATTCTACCCCAACAGGGCAATGATCAGAATGTTTGGCTTCAGGTAAAATGTAAGCGCGATTAATGTTATCTTTCAAAGATTCACTAACTAACGCATAATCTATACGCCAACCCTTGTTGTTGTTTCTTGCATTTGCACGATAACTCCACCAACTGTAATGATGAGGTTCTGGGTTTAAATATCGGAATGAATCAATAAAACCTGAGGTTATAAAACCATCTAGCCATTTGCGTTCTTCTGGTAAAAATCCAGAGACATTTTTATTTCGAACAGGATCATGAATGTCAATTGCATGGTGGCAAATATTATAATCCCCGCAAATAATCAAATTCGGAAACTCTTTTTTCAAAAGGTCAATATACTCTTGAAATTCAGCCATGAATTTGAATTTATATTCCAATCGATCAATATTTGTCCCGGAGGGTAAATACAAGCTCATTATGGAAACTTTATCAAAATCAGCTCGAATAATTCTGCCTTCAAAATCCATGTGTTCAATACCACAACCAAAGGTTACATTAGTGGGTTTTATTTTAGAAAAAATAGCAACGCCACTGTACCCTTTTTTTTGTGCAGAAAACCAAAAATGATGATAGCCTAAAGCTTCTAGAGCCGCTGTATCAACCTGTTCCTCAAGCGCTTTAATTTCTTGTATACAAATGACATCAGCAGCAGTAGAGTCTAACCAAGATGCAAATCCTTTGTTGAGCGCTGCCCTAATTCCATTAACATTGTACGAAAGTATCTTCAAATCCTTTTTCAACGAAGATAAAAAATACTCTTGGTTATAAAAAAATATTAATTATTGTGCCAGATGGTACAGAATTTGAGTAGATATGATTCAAAAAAGCATCCAATGAAACCAATTAATTTATTTCTAAGTTTATTTTTTATTTCTAGTCTATTATTAGCGCAGGATATCACAAATGATAGCCCAGCTACTGAAACAGATAAAAAAAACGAGCTTAAATTAAATATGCTTGAATTATTGGTAATGCCTGCCATTGGTATAACCTTTGAACATTTCATAAATCCCACCTCTAGTTATGGTGTCTATGGTTTTGTGAATTTCGGTTTAGATGAAGGATATCGGTATGAAAAGTTTGAAATCGCTCCATACTATCGGATTTATTTCCAGCGTCAAGATAAACTTGACAACAAAGGACTCTTTACAGAGGTTTTCTCAGGAGTAAGTGCAGGTGAAACCGAATTCTATGACTACAATTTTCAAACCAATAATTTTGGCAATTTATACCACCAAAAATATGTGGGTATTTCTTTGGGAGTCACGTTGGGCTATAAATTTGTTAATCACAGTAATTATGCCTTTGAAATTTTTGCTGGAGCAGGGCGCTTTCTAAACAATCAAGAAATTCAAGCCTATCCTAGGATTGGGCTTTCAATAGGAAAAAGATTTTAAAGTTTTCGCAATAAGGTTTCAAGTGATACTTGTGCTGTAATTGCCTTTTCTAAATCGGAGATACCTATACGCTCCTGAAGCATACTATCCCGTTCACGTAAGGTTACCGTCTGATCTTCTAAGCTTTGGTGATCAACTGTGATGCAATAAGGAGTCCCCAGTGCATCTTGTCTACGATAGCGTCTTCCTACCGCGTCTTTCTCATCGTAATTAGTAGAAAAACTCCATTTTAGTTCGTCCACAATTGAACGTGCCAATTCGGGTAAACCATCTTTTTTAACTAATGGTAAAACCGCAACCTTTGTTGGTGCAAGTGCTGGAGGTAATTTTAAAACCGTACGTGTAGATCCATCTTCTAAAACCTCTTCTTTTAGCGCATTTGAAAAGACTGCCAAAAACATCCGGTCCAATCCTATTGAAGTTTCAACCACATAGGGCACATAATTTTCATTACGCTCAGGGTCAAAATACTGTAGCTTTTTTCCTGTAAACTTTTCATGACTACTTAAATCAAAGTCTGTACGAGAGTGAATCCCTTCTAATTCTTTGAACCCAAAAGGAAAACGAAATTCTATATCTGATGCTGCATCTGCATAATGAGCTAATTTTTCATGATCATGAAAACGATAGTTGTCCTTACCCATTCCCAAATTAAGATGCCAATTGAGACGTGTTTCTTTCCAGTGCTCATACCATCCCTTTTGAGTCCCAGGGGGGATAAAGAATTGCATTTCCATTTGTTCAAATTCGCGCATTCTAAAAATAAATTGACGTGCAACAATTTCATTACGGAAGGCCTTTCCTGTTTGTGCTATTCCAAAAGGAAGTTTCATTCGTCCCGTTTTTTGAACATTTAAGAAATTGACAAAAATCCCTTGTGCCGTTTCGGGTCGTAAATATAAATCCATTGCAGACTCTGCTGAAGCACCCAATTTAGTTCCAAACATTAAATTGAACTGCTTTACGTCTGTCCAGTCTCTAGATCCTGACTCTGGACAAGCAATTTCTAATTCTTCAATCAAGGCCTTAACATCTGTTAAGTCTTCTTTTTCCAGAGATTGCCCAAGCCGCTTTAAAATAGCATTTGCCGTTTCTTGATACCCCAAAACTCGTGGGTTGGTTTCTTTAAATTGTTTTTCATCAAAAGTATCTCCAAATCGTTTTGCTGCTTTGGCTACTTCTTTCTCAATTTTAGTTTCAATTTTGGCTACATAATCTTCTACCAATACATCGGCACGATAACGCTTTTTAGAAACCTTGTTGTCAATCAAAGGGTCGTTGAAGGCATCAACATGTCCTGAAGCTTTCCATGTGGTTGGATGCATAAAAATTGCAGCATCTATTCCCACAATATTTTCATTTAGTTGAACCATTGATTTCCACCAATACTCCCGAATGTTATTTTTTAAAGCAGATCCGTTTTGAGCGTAATCATAAACAGCACTTAAACCGTCATAAATTTCACTTGAAGGAAATACAAATCCATACTCTTTGGCATGGGAAATTACTTTTTTGAATTGATCTATTTGTTGAGCCATGGCGCAAAAATAATCCTTTTTGTTATTTTTATGGAGCTCTAAATCGGAATCTATGAAAAAATTACATTCTCCTACACTTCAATCCCTATCAGACCTCCTTTTTCCCAGAAGTTGCCTTGGATGCAATCGGTATTTAAATTTTTATGAATCCACCTTGTGTATCACTTGTCAAATAGAACTTCCCCAAACTCATTTTCAAAATACCCGAAAGAATCCTGTTTTCAATAAACTAGATTTACTTTTTCCTATTGAGGCGGCTACTGCAGCTTTTATATTTCAAAAAGAAGGACTGGTTGCTCATTTGATTTATGATTTTAAGTACAAGGGCAACCACCAAAGTGGACTGTTATTAACACATTATTTGACAATTGCATTAAAAGAAAGTCTTTTATTTAGAGAAATAGAAGGTATTGTCCCCCTCCCTCTTCACCACACTAGAAAAAGAAAAAGAGGTTTTAATCAAGCAGAAATTATTGGAAAAGTTATCGCCCAAAAACTAAAAATTCCTTTCTATGCAGATGGATTGATTCGTTTAAAAAAAACAAAAGCCTTGGCACATATTGGTGATGAAGACCGTTGGAACGAAATTAAAGATGCTTTTGTAATAAACTCATCCTATAAAAGATTACCCAATCATCTTCTTTTGGTGGATGATGTAATCACAACAGGTGCAACTTTATCTGCTTGTGCTGATGCGTTAAAAAAAAATAGTTCATTAAAATTGAGTATCGCTGCCCTAGCTTGTAGGTTGTAAGTAGAATATTATGTTATTTTGTGAGGAATCTAAAAAGAGAAAACCTTTACAAAAAAATTAATGAAACGCACCGGCACGCTCTTACTTCTGGGTTTTATTCTATTAAACACGTTTCAATGCGCCAAAAGGGCATCCCCTACTGGCGGATCTAAAGATTCAATTCCACCTATTTTGATTAATGCCTCACCAAAGATGAACACCACCTTTTTTGATAAAGAGGAAATCAAACTAACTTTTGATGAATATATTACCCTCAAAAATGTAAGCAAGCAGCTTATTATTTCTCCCCCCTTAAATTCTGACCAGTATAAGGTTTATCCTACAACTGGAGCATCAAAAAAAGTGACCATCAAATTGTTGGACACCTTACTAGAAAATACAACTTATACCTTTAATTTTGGAGAAGGGATCGTTGATTTTAACGAATCCAATCCTAGTCCTTATTTAAGCTACACATTATCAACTGGAGCCACCATAGATTCACTTTACATAAGAGGCCGAATTACGGATGCTTTTGAACAAAAAACCAATCCCTTTATTTCATTACAACTATATCCTGTTGACACGGCCTATAAAGACTCTACGATATATACGAAAAAGCCTTTGTACGTTAGTAGTACCCTTGACACTACCATTTATCGCTTTCAAAACTTACGCGCTGGAAAATATGCTCTTATTGCGTTAGAAGATGTTGCAGGAAATTATCTTTTTGATCAAAGTTCAGACAAAATAGGATACATAGATCGACTCATTGAACTTCCACAAGACTCTGTAATTGATTTACGCATTTTTAAAGAACGTACAAATTTCATTTGGGACAAGCCTAATTTTATTAATGATCATCATATTGCACTTGCATATTATGGTGAACGCAAAGATGAACCCTTCAAAATGGTGAGTGATGTGCCTGAGAGTTTTGAATCGCTGGTTAATAAAAGTCGAACTACTGACACATTAAATTACTGGTTCAAAGGAGCCACTTTAGATTCCTTAAAATTTGAAATTGAAATTCAAGATACTTTGAGAACCAAAACTGTATTTTTTAAAGACCCCATTGAGGATTCTTTAGTCATTAAAAAATTAACTTCAGGAAGCCTAAAATTAAAAAACAAACTTGAATTAGAAAGCAATTTACCCATTACCGAAGTGAATTCAGATAAATTAATCGTTACTAATAAGGACACAATACAAATTCCTTCTTTCCTGAAAATTGAAGATAATTATGACCGAGTTACCGTTGATTTTGAGGTTTCTCCAAATGACGTATATCAAATAAAACTCCTCCCTGACGCACTCAAAGATTTTTGGGGGCAGACACATGATACCCTTGTTTTTAAAACTTCCACCAAAAAAATTGAAGACTACGGAAATATCTACTTAAGGGTGCAACATCAAACCCCATATCCCTATATTATTGAGTTATTGAATAATAAAAAAGTAGTCCGCCGTTATGATTCTCCTGTTGAAGGAAACAATTATACTTTTGAATTATTAGATTCAGGGAAATATACCATTCGCCTTATAGAAGATCCCAATGAAAACAAACAATGGGATACAGGAGATTATCTGAAGAAAATCTTGCCTGAAAAAGTGATTTATTATTGGAAAGAGATTGATTTACGAGCTAATTGGGATATGAATGAAACATTTAATACATCTCAAAATTATCCCGATCTTCCAGAAAGCGCAACTTCTTCCGGAGTTCTTGAAGCTTCAGATAATTAAGCTTTGCATTAATTATAAATTCCGAAACTACGGATGCTTCTGAAATACAATTTCCTAAACCATCATATGCTGCAGTATGCCCTGGATAAATATGTCCTTTCTCATCTCCCCCAATCCTATTGACACCAAACACATAACTCATATTTTCAATAGCACGTGCTTGAAGGAGTATATCCCAAGCGTTAATTCTAGGTTTAGGCCAGTTGGCCACATATATTAATACATCATAATTATGAGTATTTCGCGACCATACAGGGAAACGTAAATCGTAACAAATTCGTAAACATATTTTCCATCCTTTGTATTCTATAATCCCTTCTTCAAATCCTGATGAATAAACCAAGTGTTCTCCAGCTAAAGTAAAAGGATGCCGCTTGTCATAGTAGTTTACTTCTCCTTCGGGAGAAATAAAAATGAAACGATTATAAAATTTATTTCCCTCTTTAATAACTAAACTCCCTCCAATAGCACTTCCTAGTTTTGTTGCCCATTCCTTCATCCACAGAATGGTATCTCCTTTCATTGTCTCTGCTACTGCCTCAGGATTCATTGTAAACCCGGAAGTGAACATTTCAGGCAATAGTACCAGATCTGTTTTTTCTGAAAATTTATGAAGTTGTTTGGTGATGAATTCACGATTTTGAATAGTTTCTTCCCAAACCAAGGGCACTTGTAAAGCTGTAATATGTAAATCAGGTTTCATCTTTGGTTTTTTTTAAATATGCAGAAACATATTTGTGGAAATCTAATTTACTTATCTTTAATCTTCGACACAATAAATAACTAAATTTCTATTTATGAAGCTACATTTAAAACCGCTGATATTCCTTTTTTTTTGGAGCACCCTCGTCATCGGTCAGAGCTATTTTCCTCCTTCCAGTGGAGCATGGGAAGAAAAAGAACCTAACGAATTTAAGATTGATGAAGGAAAGTTGGAAACTGCTATAACTTTTGCCAAAGACAACGAATACAGTGGCTCAAGAGATTTAAGAATTGCTGTTTTAAAAGGTTTTTCTCATGAACCCTATCATAAAATCATGGGGCCTACCAAAAAAAGAGGAGGGCCAGCAGGTATGATTTTAAAAAATGGCTATCGTATTGCTTCATGGGGAGATATTGATCGAGTGGACATGACCTTTAGCGTAACGAAAAGTTATCTCTCCACTGTGGCGGGTTTAGCATTTGATCAAAAACTAATTTCTCCGAAGGAAAAAGTAAGTGCAACTATTTGGGACACAACATTTGACGGCGATCATAACCAACAGATCACTTGGGAACATCTTCTCAACCAATCTTCTGACTGGTCTGGAACACTTTGGGGAGGACACGATTGGGCAGATAGACCGCCCAAAGAAGGAAGCATAGATGATTGGAAAAACAGAATGTTTTATGCCCCGGGTACTCACTTTGAGTATAACGATGTCAGAGTAAATCTAATGGCTTATTCATTGCTACACGTATGGAGAAAGCCTTTACCTCAAGTTTTAAAAGAAAAAATCATGGACCCCATAGGTGCTAGTAGTACCTGGCGCTGGTTTGGTTATGACACTTCTTGGATAGACCTTGACGGTCACCGAGTACAATCTGTTTCTGGCGGAGGGCACTCAGGGGGTGGTCTCTTTATAAATACGATAGACCATGCCCGTTTTGGATTACTCTTTCTAAATGAGGGTGTATGGAATGGAAAACAATTGATTAGTAAAGGTTGGATTGAAAAAGCAACTACTTCCTCCCCTGCTCAAATCAATTATGGTTATATGTGGTGGTTGAATAAAAAAGGAACCAATCGGTTTTGGGAAGGTGTTCCAGAAAATGTATTTTATGCCGCTGGCTTTGGAGGTAATTTTATTGTGATTGTACCAGATGAAGAGCTTGTCATTGTTACGCGGTGGATAGAACCCAGTCAAATAGGAAGTTTTGTAAAAGGTGTTTTGGATGCGCTATAAAGCTCTAATTTTTGACATGGATGGAACTTTGGTAGATAACATGGAGTATCATAAGCAATCCTGGATTGAATTATTCAAGCACCATCAGTTGGATTTGGATTATGAGACATTTGACAAACAATATCACAGAGGGTCTTTAGTTGAAATTATGGCACGCCTTTTTCCACATATTTCAGATCGGGAAACCCTCAGGGAAATAGGTAGCTATAAAGAAGTACTATACCGTGAACTCTACCATCCTCACATAAAGCCCATAGAGGGGCTTGAAGTGTTTCTAAATCAAATACAGCAACAGGACATACCCATGGGGGTTGCTACCATGGGAGATCAACACAATATTGATTTTACTTTTGAGGCCCTAAAAATTGGATCCTATTTCCATTCCACTACTGGGGGGCATGAAGTAGAGCGCGGAAAACCCCATCCGGAAATTTTCCTAACCGCAGCGCAGAAAATAGCTGTTTTGCCTGAGGACTGTCTTGCTTTTGAAGACACCCGTTCCGGTATCACTGCAGCACTAGCAGCAGGAATGGACGTGGTTGGAGTTAGTACCATGTTTGATAAAAAAACACTCTTAGAATTGGGATGTGTCAAGACCATTTCACTTTACAGCGAACTTAATTTGTTTGACACTAAAGACTTTTAGTATCGAATAATAGGTATTAACCCTTTAAACTCGCATATAAATATTCGCGGTTCATACGAGCAATATTTTCCAAAGAAATCCCTTTAGGACATTCCACTTCACAGGCACCGGTATTGGTGCAGTTTCCAAAACCTTCTTCGTCCATTTGTTTTACCATATTCATCACACGGTCTGTAGCTTCAACTTTCCCTTGGGGAAGGAGCGCGTATTGAGACACCTTAGCGGAAACAAAAAGCATGGCAGAGGCGTTTTTACATGTGGCTACACAAGCACCACATCCAATACAGGCAGCGGCATCAAAGGCTTTGTCTGCATCGTGTTTGTCAATTGGAATTGAATTGGCATCTTGTGTATTTCCAGAGGTGTTGACACTTACAAATCCTCCAGCCTGTTGCACTCGGTCAAAAGAAGAACGGTCAACAGTTAAATCTTTGATTACAGGAAAAGCTTTAGCACGAAAAGGCTCTATGGTGATGGTATCACCATCGTTAAACTTTCGCATATGCAATTGGCAGGTAGTTACCAAACGGTCGGGACCGTGGGCTTCTCCATTAATAAACATCGAACACATACCACAAATACCTTCACGGCAATCGTGGTCAAAAGCAATGGGATCGATACCTTGACCCATCAGTTGTTCGTTTAAAACGTCCATCATTTCCAAAAAGGACATATCTGGAGAAACATCCGCTATAGGATACGTTTCCATTCTTCCTTTCGCTTCCGCATTTGCTTGTCGCCAAACTTTTAATGTCAAATTCATATTCTTCGTTTAGTAGCCAAAAAGGCAATAGGCATTTCTATTTAATCGTGCGTATTGATTTTATAAAGGCGTTTAACATATTGTTTTTCTTCTGTAATTTCTATTTATAAGATCTCGTTTTCACTTCAATCTCTTCATAGTTCAATTCCTCTTTATGCAACTTGGCTTTTGAAGGTTCTCCTTTGTATTCCCATGCAGAAACAAAAGTAAAGTCCTTATCATTTCTAAGAGCCTCCCCTTCGGGTGTTTGAGACTCTTCTCTAAAATGTCCTCCACAAGATTCAGTTCTTTCTAGGGCATCTTTTGCAAACAACTCCCCGAGCTCTAAGAAATCTGCTACGCGTCCGGCCTTGGCCAACTGCTCATTAAATTCTGAAGTTGTTCCAGGTACGTTTACATTTTTATAAAAATCTTCACGTAATGCTTTAATTTCGGTAATGGCTTCATTCAAACCCGTTGCATTTCGAGACATTCCACATTTATCCCACATGATTTTACCCAGTTTTCTGTGGTAATAATCTACCGTATTTTTGCCTTTAGTATTAATAAAACGCTCCAGTTGGGCTTTTACCGTTGCTTCAGCTTTTTCAAATTCTGGTAGATTAGTGTCTATTTTTCCTGTTCGGATGTCATCGGCTAAATAATCTCCAATGGTGTAAGGCAACACAAAATAACCGTCCGCTAGCCCTTGCATAAGCGCAGAAGCTCCCAATCTATTTGCTCCGTGATCAGAAAAATTAGCTTCTCCAATGGCATAACATCCAGGTATGGAGGTCATCAAGTTATAATCTACCCATACTCCACCCATCGTATAATGTACCGCAGGATAAATCATCATTGGTGTTTCGTAGGGATCTTGATCCACAATTTTTTCATACATCTGGAACAAGTTTCCGTATTTCGAACGAACTACATCTTGTCCTAATTTTTTTACTAAAGCAGCATCGTTTTCATCCAAACCTTTCACGTGCGCTTGCTCAGAACCATAGCGTGTAATGGCTGCGGCAAAGTCTAAATATACTGCTTCACCTGTTTTATTTACTCCGTAGCCTGCGTCACACCGTTCTTTTGCAGCACGAGAAGCAACATCTCGAGGAACTAAATTTCCAAAGGCTGGGTATCGACGTTCTAAATAATAATCACGGTTTTCTTCAGTTATATTTACAGGCTTAAGCTTCCCCTCACGGATAGCTTTTACATCCTCTATGTTTTTAGGCACCCAAATTCGTCCATCGTTCCTGAGTGATTCTGACATCAATGTCAATTTGGACTGATGCTCACCAGAAACGGGAATACAAGTTGGGTGAATCTGTGTGTAACAAGGATTGGCAAAATGCGCTCCTTTTTTGTGAATTTTCCAACCTGCAGAGACGTTACTACCCATAGCATTGGTCGATAAAAAGAATACGTTTCCGTACCCCCCTGAGGCAATAACCACAGCATGAGCACCATGGCGCTCAATCTTTCCATCTACTAAATTTCGGGTAATGATTCCTCGTGCTTTTCCATCCACAAGCACTAAATCCATCATTTCATGGCGGTTGTACATTTTAATTTTCCCACGTCCAATTTGGCGGTTCATTGCAGAATAAGCACCTAATAATAATTGCTGTCCTGTTTGCCCCTTTGCATAAAATGTTCGTGAAACCAAAACCCCACCAAAAGAACGGTTGTCCAACAAACCTCCATAATCACGTGCAAAGGGAACCCCTTGTGCAACGCATTGGTCAATAATATTGGTAGAAACCTCAGCCAAACGGTGAACGTTTGCCTCACGCGAACGATAATCGCCCCCTTTGATAGTATCGTAGAAAAGGCGGTAGGTAGAATCCCCATCACCTTGGTAATTTTTAGCTGCATTAATCCCTCCTTGAGCTGCTATTGAGTGAGCGCGTCTTGGAGAATCTTGAAAACAAAACGTCTTTACATTATAGCCTAGTTCCGCCAAGGTTGCAGAGGCCGAAGCACCTGCTAGACCCGTACCTACAACAATAATATCAATGGCTCGTTTGTTAGCAGGGCTAACTAAGTTAATTTTACTTTTATGATTTGTCCACTTATCAGAAAGCGGTCCTTTAGGTATTTTTGATTCTAATGCCATGCTATAATGAATTTATATGATGAAATAGGGCAATGAAAATAAAGCCAAGGGGAATAACCACTGAAAATGCAATGGCGAATTTTTTGATATTCTCGCTGTATTTGTTGTTTACTCCAACACTTTGAAAAGAGGAAGCAAATCCATGAAACAAATGGAGTGCTAAAAATCCAAAAGAAATAACGTATAAAATCACACGAAGATAATCATGGAATTTGTGGGTCATTTCTTCATAATATCGATTTGGGTCTAAGGGTAAAATCTCCACATATTTATAGTTCATTTCGGGAAACCAAAAATCATAAAAATGTAATCCTAAAAAAGAAAGAACAACTGCTCCAGACCAAATCATATTTCGAGATACCCATGAGGCATTAGCGCTTCCTTTATACATGTTGTATTGAACTACACGAGATTTTCGGTTTTGAATTTCCAAAACAAACCCCATGATAAAGTGAAAAATAACACCAAATATCAGGATGGGTTGCAGTATAAACTGAACCAAAGGATTGTTTCCCATAAAATGAGAAATCTCATTGAAGGTGTTTTCACTAAAAACCGAAATAAAATTGATGGTGAAGTGTTGAGTTAAAAAAACAACCAAAAACAATCCTGAGAGTGCCATGGCTACTTTTCGCCCAATCGTAGATGATGTAAGACTCATAGTATTCAATTTGCGTACCAAAATTAAGGCATAAACTCTAAGCAGCAAACTGCTTTTCCTATTATTTGATGTTTTAAATGGGATGCTCAAAATAAATCAAAAGTCTGTTTAACATTTACTTCATCAAATACAGGTTTGAATTAAAAAAACTAAACAGTTCATTTAAAAATCATTAAAAACATTATTTTTACCTAAACACTTAATTACCCAAAAAAGAAACATGCGATATCAACCACTTTCATCCTCTTTTTATAAAAACGCTCGAAATAAATTTGGCAAACTTCTTGCCCAAAAAAGCCTTGCCATTTTTAATTCTAATGATATTTACCCCATTGGTGCAGACAGTACAATGCCCTTCCAGCAACATCGAGATATCTTTTATCTCTGTGGTGTTGATCAAGAAGAATCTATTTTATTATTATTTCCCGATGCTGTGGAAGCAAAACACCGTGAAATACTTTTCCTAAGAGAAACAAATGATCACATAGCCGTTTGGGAAGGGGCCAAACTTTCAAAAAAACAAGCTGTACAATTGACAGGAATTGAAACCATTTATTGGCTTAGTGAATTCAACCGTGTCTTTCAAGAGCTAAGCACCCAATGTGAACGATTTTATTTTAACACCAATGAACATTATCGTCAAGCGGTAGAAACACAAACTCGAGAAGATCGTTTTATTAAATGGTGTAAAAAACAATATCCTGCGCATGGAGTCGCCAAGAGTAATCCCATTTTACAACAACTCCGTTCTGTAAAAGATGAAGAAGAAATTGCACAAATTCAACAAGCGTGTGATATTACAGAAAAAGGGTTTAGAAGGGTACTTTCTTTTATAAAACCAAAGGTCTGGGAATATGAAATTGAAGCAGAATTAATACATGAGTTTATCAGAAATCGCTCAAGAGGGTTTGCCTATACCCCCATCATTGCAGCTGGAAACAATGCTAATGTTTTGCATTACACTGAAAACAATCAGCAGTGTAAAGCAGGGGATTTAGTATTAATGGATGTGGCAGCAGAATATGGGAATTATGCAAGTGACCTAACCCGAACAGTTCCCGTTTCTGGAAGATTTAATGATCGACAAAAAGCAGTTTATCAATCCGTGCTCCATGTTAAAAAAGAGGCAACAAAATTACTTATCCCCGGAACCATCTGGAAAGAATATCATATCGAAGTTGGGAAAATCATGACAGCAGAATTATTAAAATTAGGCTTGTTAGACAAGGCCGACATTCAAAATGAAAGCACGGAAAAACCAGCCTATAAAAAATATTTTATGCACGGCACTTCACACCAAATGGGCCTTGACACGCATGACTACGGTTTATTGCATTTGCCAATGGAGGCCAATATGGTCTTTACTGTGGAACCCGGAATTTATATTCCAGACGAAGGTTTTGGCGTGCGTTTGGAAGATGATGTTGTCATTCAAAAAACAGGTACTCCTATTAATTTAATGGAATCCATTCCCATTGAGATAGAGGAGATTGAAACCCTTATGAATAACTAAAAAAAAGCCACCCAAGGGTGGCTTTTTTTTATGAATTACTATTTTAAATTAAGCTGTTGCAGATACTTTAGCATTGCGTTGCCAAAAATATAAGATTGTGAATAAAACAATCAAAATTGCTGGAAAACTAATCATATAAGTTAGCGTTTGCTGTCCGGCGGCTAACTCCAAATCGGTTCCTGTGAGTCCTAAAGCAGCTTGCTCTGCAGTTGAGGAATCAATCCATCCGCCGATAATTGCTTGGAAAATAGAAGATGAAAACATCCCCATTCCTCCAACGATAGACATCCCTAAAGCGCCACTTAATGGAATTTTTTCAGCGACAAATCCAATCATATTAGGCCAGAAATAACAAACACCCAAAGCAAAGAATACCGCAGCTACGTATACCATCCCTCCCGTTTGGGTACTTAATAGAAAAATTCCAATGGCAGTTAATATTGCTGAACCTAACAAAACCCCTGTTTGATCAAATTTGTGAACTATATCACCACCAAAATAACGTCCAATAGCCATAAGCCCGGTTATCAAAGCTAAAATCACCATTGGGTGTGCCCCACTGTTACTTAAAATTAAGGATGTCCATTGTTGTGGTCCAAATTCTGAAATGGCTGTTAATGCCATACAGGCTAAAATAAATATATATATAGGAGAAAGCATAGCCTTAAAGTTTTCACTAATAGAAGTAACCCCTTCAATTTTTGGTTTAGGAAACTCTTGTCCCATAAATAAATACGCATATATCAAGGTAGGGATCATAATGATCCAGATTTGGGCTTGCCATCCTAAGTCGAGAGTGGTCATCAATAAAGAGACTAAACTACCTAAAACGATTCCCCCTGGAAACCACATGTGGAATCGATTCAAAAGTGTATTCATTTGTTTTCCTTCGTAAGCGTCTGCAATCATGGGATTACAAGCTGCTTCGGTACATCCATTTCCAATTCCTATTAATAAAGTTGAAACCAATAGACCGGTGTATCCGCCAGAAAAAATAGTCAAAATAATCCCTAAGGTATGAGTGAAAAAAGCAAATTGCATGATTCGCTTGGGGCCAATGGTATGGTAAAACAATCCCCCTAAAATCATAGAAATTGGGAATCCTAGAAACCACATTGAATTAATAAATCCTAATTGTTGTCCACTCAAGCTAAAAGTTTCTGCTAATTGCGGTAAAATACCTGCACGAATACTAAAAGAAAAGGCCGTTGTAATTAATGCGAAACAACTGCCATAAAAGAGTCTTTTACTGTTTGTCATAATAAAGTTAATTTCAATTTGTTTCCTCTAATATATAGTATTTTACGACACCTTAGATAGGGGTAATAAAAAATTTAAAGGAAGGTAAATTGCTTTTTTAATGACATGCACAGTCAGAAGAACAATTGGAGGCTTTATTAGATTTCTTTTTTACCAAATATTTGCGAACCAAAAAACCGAAGGCTAACGTACCTGCAAGAAAAACTAAAAGAGTTTGAATCAGTTCCATCATGAAAGAATTTGATACGTACTAAAGGCTACAACATACGCTAAAAGGGTCATCCCAAAAAGCTGAACCATGGGCCATTTCCAGGTGTTGGTTTCTTTTTTGACAATGGCTAAAGTACTCATGCATTGCATGGCAAAAGCATAAAATAACATTAGCGAAATTCCACTAGCCAAATTAAATAAGGGCTGTCCATTAGGTAAAACTTCAGATGCCATTCTGTTTTTGATGGTTTCCTCTGCGTCATTTTCCACACTATAAATCGTTGCAAGCGTCCCAACAAAAACTTCACGTGCAGCAAAAGAACTTATCAATGCAATACCGATTTTCCAATCATAGCCCAAAGGGGTAATTGCAGGTTCTATTGCTTTCCCTAAAATACCAATAAAGGAATGCTCCAATTTATAGGCATTTATTTTATTTTCTAATACCTCTCCACTCAACTCTGGATATTGAGTTTCCAAAATTTCTGCAGCATTAGAAAAATCATTTCCTGGACCATATGAAGCCAAAATCCAAAGTAAAATTGAAATGGCTAAAATGATTTTACCGGCCTCTGTAACAAAGGTTCGTGTTTTCTCCCAAACGGTAATACCCACATTTTTGAGAAGGGGTAATTTATAATTTGGCATTTCTACCACAAAATAACTTTTGGAATTAATTTTTAAAGTCTTACTCAATATCCAAGCGGAAAGTAGTGCCATTCCAAATCCTACTAGATAAAGCCCCATGAGGGTTAGTCCTTTATAATTCATTCCTAAAAAAGAACCTTCTGGAATAACCAATGCAATAAGAATTGCATAAACAGGAAGTCGTGCTGAGCAGGTAGTAAAAGGGGTCACTAAAATGGTAATCAGTCGTTCTTTCCAACTTTCAATATTTCGGGTGGCCATGACTGCAGGAATCGCACAGGCCGTTCCCGAAATTAACGGGATGACACTTTTTCCACTCAAACCAATACGGCGAAGTCCTCGATCCATCAAAAAGACTACACGACTCATGTAGCCTGTTTCTTCTAATACCGATATAAATAAAAATAGAAAGGCTATTTGAGGAATGAAAATGACAATTCCTCCTAAACCAGGGATAATTCCCTCTGCCAAAAGACTGGTAAAAACTCCTTGAGGAAGTTTGGTTTTTACCAATTCACTCAGTGTAGCAAAAGTAGTGTCGATAAAATCTTGAGGGATGCTGCTCCAGTCAAAAATAGATTGGAAAATAGTCATTAAAATCACAAAAAAAATCACGTACCCCCAGAACTTATGAATCAACACCCGGTCCAGTCGACTTCTTAAATCAGTTGCTGACGCTCTGTCTATCACTAATGTTGTTTTTAAAACACTGTTGATAAACTGATACCTTTTTACAGTCTCTTTTTGCTGCAGGCGCTTTAAGTAGGATTCTGATTGAGTTTTAAAATTCGTTGCATCCGAAACTCTTTTTCGGTCTATTTTTGCAAAATTAACATCCTGAGTAATGACCAACCAAAGCTTGTACAAAGACTGATTGGGAAATGCTTTTTCTAAATTTTTAAAATATTCTTCATCAATAGAAGTTAAGGAAATAGAATGTTGAGTAGAAAGCTGACGGTAGTTTAAAATCAATGTTTTTAACTCCTCTACCCCTTCATTTTCACGTGTACTGATTAGTGCAATCTTAGTGTCCAATTGTTTTTCTAACGCCTCAATATCTAACGAAATTCCTTTGCGCTTCATTTGGTCTGACATGTTAATGACCAAAAGAGTTGGAATTTCAAGATCCTTTACTTGGGTGAAAAGCAACAAATTCCGTTTTAAATTTTCTACATCGGTTACTACTACGGCAACATCAGGAAAATCTTTACTATTTTTATTTAACAACAGCTCAATAACTACACTTTCATCCATTGAAGAAGCGTTTAAGCTATAGGTTCCAGGCAGGTCTAATAAATGGGCTTTAGTGGTACGATTGAGTTTGCATACCCCTTCTTTTTTTTCAACTGTAATTCCAGGATAGTTCCCCACCTTTTGGGTAAGGCCCGTCAATCGGTTAAATACAGAAGTCTTTCCCGTATTTGGATTTCCCAATAAAGCAACATTCAAAGCCGTACTCATTTTTTATTTTTAAGGCGAACAAAAATATGCTGTGCCGTTTCTTTTCGGATGGCAAGATGTGACTCGTCGATTTTTAAATACAAGGGATCATTAAAAGGTGCTTTTTGAATTAATGAAATTGAATTTCCTGGTAAACAGCCCATTTCAATCAATTTCAAGGGAAGTTGGTCTGTATCGATGTGTTCAATTTCAGCTTCTTGACCTTTCACTAATTGATCCAGTGTAATCATTATTTAGAATCATTTTAAAGAACAAAAGTAAGTAAATTACTTGCTGAAAAGATGATAATGATTAAAAAATTAATTTAAATCCTCTCGTTTTAATACAGAAATATCGAGCATTAATTCTTCCATTGCCATTGGGTCAGTACCATCATAAAAACCACGGATACGTTTTTTGGTATCTACCAAAATGAAGTTTTCCGTGTGGATCATATCATAGGCTCCTCCATCCCCATCTTCTTTTACGGCTAAAAAAGATTTTCTAGCTAGAGTATAAATTTCTTTTTTGGGGCCGGTGACCAAATTCCATTTTTGGTCATTCACTCCTTTTTCAATGGCATACCGCTTAAGTTGTGCAACTGAATCAATTTGTGGGGTGACACTAAAGGAAAGCAATTTCACCTGAGGATCATCGATAATTTGCGCTTGAATTCTCGCCATGTTTTCTGTCATTTTAGGACAAATGGTAGGACATGTGGTAAAGAAAAAGTCGGCTATATATATTTTGTTTTGGTAATCATTTTGGGTGATGATTTCTCCATTTTGATTGGTTAATTCAAAAGGGGCGATTTGGTGAAACTTCTTCACATGCTGAAGTGTACTGTCCACCAATTCATAATTGACCATAGCGGGCTGATAAATTGGAAGTATTTTTTTGGGCTTTAAAGCGTTGTAAAATAAAAATAAAACGACCATAGCGATCCCAAAGAAAACCGCAAAAAAGAGTTTGTATTTTTTAAAAAAAGCGTTCATACCTATTTTCAATGTGTAAATTTAATGGATTTATCACCGATATTCGAATGGGAAGTTCAAAAGAATCTTAAAACTAGTCTATCCATTTTTATAATGAGGGCTATTGTGCTACTTTTGCATGAATTAAAATAAAGCTATGAGTCCCTTTTTTGTAAAAGCCATACAGTTATTGATGAGTTTGTCCTTTTTGATCATTCTCCACGAACTAGGGCATTTTATTCCCGCGAGAATTTTTAAAACCCGTGTAGAAAAATTCTTTTTATTTTTTGATGTCAAATTTGCTTTATTTAAAAAGAAAATCGGTGAAACTACCTACGGAATAGGATGGCTCCCACTTGGAGGATATGTGAAAATTTCAGGAATGATTGACGAAAGCATGGACACCGAACAGATGAGTCAGCCGCCTCAAGAATGGGAGTTCCGTTCCAAGCCCGCATGGCAGCGTCTCATCATCATGTTGGGAGGCGTAACTGTAAATCTAATTTTAGGATTTCTCATTTATATGATGATCTTATTTGTTTGGGGAAAAAACACACTCTACACTGAAGAGCTTCCCTCTGGCTTCAGTCCTTCTCCAGTCGCTCAAGAAGCTGGATTTGAATTAGGAGATCAAATCGTAACTGTAGACGGAAAAACCTTAGACAATGTCTTTGAAATCAACCGTCTATTATTCCTGAGGGATGTAGATCAAGTATTGGTAAAACGTCGAAATGGATCCCAGACTACCTTAGAAATGCCTGAGGGGTTGGGTAAAAAAATGTTTGAAAGGGGCGAGTTGATGCCCCTTATGCCAGCCCTTGCACCAATAATTGACAGTATTATACCCAATAGTGCTGCTGCGCTTGCAGGTCTCCAGACGGGAGATCGATTGATTGCCCTTAACAATCAAGATATTACGTATTGGGGTGATTTAAGCTCCCTTATAAAAGGAAAAGGAAAACAAGATATCACTTTGATTGTAGAACGCGAACGTTCTCGTCAAACCCTACAATTTAGCACAGATGAAGAAGGCACCATTGGTGTATTTCCTAAAAGGCCCATAATCAATTTTAATAATGAGAAATTAAGTTTTGGCCAAAGTATCGTAGAAGGTTTTGACTATGCCTATTGGACACTTTATGACTATGTGTCACAGTTTCAATATATCTTCACTCAAAAAGGAGCTTCTCAGTTGGGTGGCTTTGGTGCCATTGGAAATATGTTTCCAGACACTTGGGACTGGAAAGGATTTTGGTCAAGCACCGCTTTAATATCTATTATTTTAGCCTTTATGAATATTCTTCCCATTCCTGCTTTGGACGGAGGTCATGTTATGTTTTTGGTCTATGAAATGATCACAGGGAGAAAGCCGAATGATAAATTTATGGAGTATGCTCAGATGTTTGGATTTTTTCTGTTAATGTCACTTGTACTTTATGCCAATGGAAATGATTTGTACCGACTCCTCTTTAATTAAAAAAAGATTGAAATAAAATATTTTTTAGGGTTTGTATAATGCAACAAAACATTTATATTTGCGCACCAATTAAAACATTCCTCCTTAGCTCAGTTGGTTAGAGCATCTGACTGTTAATCAGAGGGTCCTTGGTTCGAGCCCAAGAGGAGGAGCCATATTAGACAAGAGGTCATTTTTGACCTCTTTTTTATTTTTACCACTTTTTAAAACATTGGTTGCCAACATAATAGACTTTATCTCTGGAGTGAAAATGTTGTTGCAACTCTCAAAATCGAAATTTTCGAATTTTTCAGTAAAGATGCAACCAAGAATCTTCTTTTTGGTTTTTCCATCTGCCTTATCCCAATAATGACTTAGGTTTTCAATCATTGGGAGAGTTTTATTCAAATACACTTTAAATGGAC